>ODAI011647982.1_pt1 | contig 29790 bp, 28 predicted proteins | sample 1539321 | NCBI WGS metagenome assembly ODAI01 (sample SAMN02144231, study PRJEB22623) | gut metagenome | biome: sheep rumen | host: Ovis aries | place: New Zealand
ATTTTACAATAAATAAATCATTTAGGAACATTGACAAAAAAAATGAGAGCCCACTAATGGACTCTCTGTTTAACGCTTTTCGCGCTTGAGCCTCTTGTCGGATTCGAACCAACGACCCCGAGATTACAAATCACGTGCTCTGGCCAACTGAGCTAAAGAGGCGGGTGGGAAAGCTTACTATATCGCGCCGCTACGACCTGCTGCCCTTGCTGCGGTCAAGCCCTGGGGGATTCACAAGGAGCATGCCGTATAGGACTTTCCCATGATTTTTGCGGGTGCAAAGGTACGACATATAATTCAAAATTCAAAATTCAAAATTCAAAATTGTTTCTTTAAGGCGATTTTTTTGCCTATTTATACATTATTTATATTATAATTTCGTACCTTTGTCCGCTCGTAATAGTATAGTTCGATGGACGAAAAACCAAGTTTGATGGATGCAGCCGGTTGGATGGCGCTGCCGATTGGGCTGATGTGGTCGGCCAGTTTCCTCTGTACAATGTACGGAACAGACCATCCTTTGCTCTCGATGTTCAGTACCGCTCTGGGCATCGTCAGCATCTATATGCTCTACAAACAACTGACGAACTACCGCCGCCTCTACCCTTCGGTAGGCTGGTTGCAAGTCCTGAAGTTGTCGTTCGTCACTTGTCTGCTGGCAGGATTGCTGACCGATGCCGTTCAGTATGCCTACTTCCTTTGGTTCGACAACGGGCGGCTGCTCACCACTTTGGGAACAGCTCTGCAAAGCGAGGAATATCGCGAGATGTGGAAACAAATGATGCCCGAGGTAAACTTGGACGAGATGCATAAGGTCGTACAGTCGATGACCATTCGCGACATCATGATGCAACTGGCACTCTACAATGTCCTTTTGGCTCTGCCCGTATCCCTGTTTGCAGCTCTTCCCGTTCGAGCACCTCAACCGCAAAAGGGCGAGAAAGATAAATCGTAAATAGTAAACACTCAAATAATACATGAATAAGGTGGATATAAGCGTTGTTGTTCCTCTCTACAACGAAGACGAGTCGCTGCCCGAGCTCTTTAGCTGGATTAAGCGAGTAATGATAAATAACGGCTTCAGCTACGAGGTTATTTTCGTCAGCGACGGCAGTACCGACAATTCTTGGGACGTGATAGAAGGTCTCAAGAAAGAGAATCCCGATACGGTTCACGGCATAAAGTTCCGCCGTAACTACGGCAAGAGCCCAGCCCTCTACTGCGGCTTCGGTGCAGCAAAAGGCGATGTCGTCATCACGATGGACGCCGACCTGCAAGACTCGCCTGACGAGATTCCCGAACTCTACCGCATGATTACGCAGGAAGGCTACGACCTGGTGAGCGGATACAAGATGAATCGAAGCAAGGGAGACCCGCTCTCGAAGACCATTCCGACAAAGCTCTTCAACGCCACAGCAAGGCAAGTGAGCGGCATTCACAACCTGCACGACTTCAATTGCGGCTTGAAAGCCTATCGGAAAGAAGTGGTGAAGAACATCGAAGTCTATGGAGAGATGCATCGATACATTCCCTATCTTGCCAAGAACGCCGGTTTCAGCAAGATCGGAGAAAAGAAGGTTCATCATCAGGCACGCAAGTTCGGCAAGTCGAAGTTCATGGGTCTGAACCGATTTGTCAACGGCTACCTCGACCTCCTCTCGCTTTGGTTCCTCAACAACTTCGGGCTTAAACCGATGCACGTCTTCGGTTTCATTGGCACCTTGATGTTCATCATCGGCTTCCTGGCCGTTTGTGTAGTGGGCGGAACAAAGCTCTATTGCATAACGAAAGGCATCCCCCACCCCCTCGTAACCAATAGTCCCTACTTCTTCATCGCTTTGACGATGATGATTCTCGGCACGCAACTCTTCGTGGCAGGCTTCCTCGGAGAACTCATCAGCCGTAATTCTGCCGAACGCAACAACTACAAGATCGAGAAGGAAATATGAGGCGGAAGCTCCTACTCATAATATCAAGCATTGTGCTGCTCGCGGCTTGTGAATCGTACGACTGCACCCTCTACAACTATGTAGGGTGTTATGGACTCTTCTACCAAGACGGTGCCGTCGCAACACTCAAAGACACACTTACCATTACAGCCGGTAAATCAGGACCTGTTTTGCTCAACCGATCCATTAACAAGTCCAAGTTCAATGTTCCATTGAGTTATTGGCAAGAAGAGGACACGCTTGTTCTCAGCGTTAAGGGAAAGGACACAGAAGGAGAACCATACCTCATTCAAGACACAATATGGGTAACAAAGAGCAACCAGGTACATTACGAGTCACCCGATTGCCCTACAACGCTCTTCCATGAGATACAAAGCGTACGCTCCACACACGAATTCATCGAATCAATCAACATCATACGCTCCTCCGTGAACTATGAAACGACCGATAACCTGCAGATACATTTGTTTTCTGTTTTTGATTAGTTTGGCTTGCACAACCTCGCAAGCTCAACAGCAGAAGCAGAAGAAGGAGAAAGCCCCCTTGTTCGGCGGCGTTGCTGTCAGCGCTGATGTCGTTGGCTTTGCTATGAAAGCCGTCGGAGCAAAGTTTGCCAACATGGAGGTTGCAGGTAGGATAAACCTTCGCGACAAGTTCTTTCCGGTTGCGGAACTTGGCATAGGTGATTGTCACAGAGATGGCGCAGAGACTGGCAACTCGTTCTCCACCACATCGCCATACATGCGCTTCGGTCTTGACTACAACTTCAACAAGAAGCACAACGGCAATCGACTCTTTGGCATTGTCCGTTATGGTTTCAGCTCATTCAAGTACGACATCGGTAACGACGAATTCGTTGACCCTACTTATGGAACGACAAGACCACTCACGCTAAATGGAGAGAAAGCAACAGCACAATGGCTGGAGTTTGGTGCAGGTGTCGAGACGAAGCTCTGGAAGTTCATTCGACTTGGTTGGAGCATACGCTACAAGTTCAGGCTAAGCTTGAAGACCCCTGACGAAGGCGCCCCCTACTTCATTCCCGGCTTTGGCAAGAATGACAGTAACGGCTGGGGAGGAACTGTGAACCTTATCTTTGATGTGGGCAAAGGCTCATTCAATTTCAAGAAGAAAGACAAGTCGTAACATGGGAAACAAGCGATTATATTTAGTCTTGCTGGCAGTTGTTGCAATCATTTGCCTCTTGTTCCTTACCCCTCGAGGAAAGGATGGGGAAGCAACTTATCAGCACAACGAAGGCACCATCTTTGGGACACTCTATCATGTTAAGTACCTCTGCAACAAAGACCTGCAAGCCGAGATTGAAGCAGAGCTACAGAAAGTCGATGCCTCACTCTCGATGTTCAACCCCAAGAGCACAATAAGCAGAATCAACAAGGGAGAGAGCTATGAGATTGACGAAATGCTGAACGAGGTCCTGCAACTTTCCTTTACCATCAACAAGGCTACCGATGGAGCCTTCGACCCAACAGTTGCCCCACTCGTCAATGCTTGGGGCTTTGGCTTCAAGGAAGGGCAATTGCCTGACAGCAAACAGGTTGACAGCTTGCTTGCATTGGTTGGTCTTTCTGGCATTCGCCTTGAAGGCGACAAACTCACCAAGGACAATCCCCTCTCCATCCTCGACTTCAGCGCCATTGCAAAAGGCTATGGAGTGGACAGAGCAGCACAAGTTTTGCGGAGTCACAACATCAAGAACTTCATGGTAGAGATAGGTGGAGAGGTTGTTACCGAGGGCCTCAACGAGAAAGGCGAGGCTTGGAGAATCGGCATCAACAAGCCCGACGACGATTCCACATCGACAAATACGGAGTTGCAGGACATCATATCGCTCTCCGACAAAGCGATTGCGACCAGCGGAAACTACCGTAACTACTACATCAAGGATGGCCGTAAAATAGCACATACCATCAATCCTCGGACTGGTTATCCTGCTCAGCAGGACATTCTGTCGAGTACCGTTATGGCTCCAACTTGCGCTGAAGCAGACGCCTTCGCAACCGCCTTCATGGTTTTGGGCTTGCAGGAAGCAAAACAAGTACTGCAGAAGCAACCCAATCTGGAAGCCTACTTCATCTATTCTGACAGTCTGGGGAACTACCAGACCTGGTGTTCCGAAGGATTCAAACAATACATCATCGAATAAGCACGATGCAGGACCTCAGCACTCGATACGCACTTCTAACCCGTCTGCCTTTGCTTCAGGGCATCAGCAGCACGGATTTGCTCGGCTGGGAAGATGCCTTGCGGCTCGACCTTGACGTATTTCCTGCCTCGAATCTGCCGCTTATCCGACAAGGAGAGCCTTGCTCGCAACTGATTTTCCTTGTTGAAGGAGAACTGCAAAGAGAGCATCGTTCTGCAGACAACCGCTTTACAACTCGCTCCAGCCTAAGAGGGCCAGCAGTCATCGAAGTGGACAGACTCTTCGGACTGAAGCCCACCTACGAGTACACCTATCGCATACAAACTGAGGTCAAGATGCTTAGCATAAGGAAGAGCCTCGTTGGCAGCCACTTGATGAAGAGCGAAGTGTTTCGACTCAACCTGCTCAACACACTCTCGGCAATCGCCCAAAAGAAAGCCGCAGCACTCCTTCCAGTCCAACTGAACAACGTCGAAGAACGGCTCAGACACTTCGTCGGAACCCTTTTCCAAGATTGTGAAGGCGAGGTGGAACTCTTCATCATGATGAACGACATAGCCCGATACATAGGCGACTCGCGGCTCATCGTCTCCAAACTCCTCAACCGTTTGCACGAAGAAAGAAGCATTCGGCTGGGAAGAGGACACTTTATAATACACGACATAAAAGCATTCATTAACAAATACAACAGCCCAACCTCTTTGATTCATCATGTAATATGAACATACTTCTACAGTCATCTTTTCAAACCCTACACGAAACAGCGCCCTTCTCTCGCATCAAACTCGAAGACTACGAACCGGCAATCCTCGAAGCCATGAAGCAAGAGGATGATGACATTGCTGCCATCGTGAACAATCCTGAAGAGCCGACTTTCCAAAATACCATAGCCGTTCCGACCAGCGAACTGTTGGAACGCACAACAAGCATCTTCTTCAATCTGGTCGGAGCCAACACTTGCGACGAGATGGACGCGTTGGCTCGAAAACTGTCTCCCATTCTGACCGAGCACTATGCCCGTATCGCTCATGATGAGAAACTGTTCCAACGCATCAAGAAGGTCTGGGAAAATCCTGGAGAACTCACTCCTGAACAACAGAAACTCCTCGACGACACCTACGATGGATTCGTTCGAAGCGGTGCTCTTTTAAGTCCTGAAGATAAGGAGAAACTCACCGAGTTAGAGACTGAGCTTGGCCAACTAAGCCTGCAATTCAACCAGAATGAACTGAAGCAGACCAATGCCTTCGAGCTCCACATCACCAATCCCGACGACCTTTCAGGTCTTCCTGATACGGCAAAGGACGCAGCATCTTTAGCCGCAAAAGAGAAAGGCAAAGAAGGCTGGCTCTTTACGCTTCATGCACCAAGTTATGGCCCGTTCATGACGTATGCCGACAATCGCGAGCTTCGCCGCCAAATGTATATGGCGAAGAACACGCTTTGTTGCAAAGGAGATGACTTCGACAACAGGGAAATCGTTCGTCGAATCGTGAACCTCAGGCAAGAAGTAGCCAAGTTGCTTGGCTTCGAATGCTATGCCGACTATGCCCTCAAAAAAAGGATGGCTAAGACGGCCAGTCGCGTGAACAACCTTATCGAAGAGCTTTACAAAGCATATATGCCCGTAGCAAAGGCTGAAATTGAAGAACTGAATGCTTCAGCCGAGCAACCCATCATGCCATGGGACTGGGCCTACTACAGCCACAAACTGCAGCTCAAGAAGCACAACATCGATAGTGAAATGCTTCGTCCCTACCTTAAGCTGGAGAATGTCAAGAAGGGCATCTTCGGTCTTGCCACAAGACTCTATGGCATCACCTTCAAGCTGCAGCCTGACATTGAGGTTTATCATCCCGATGTCGAAGCCTACGAAGTCTTTGATGCCGACGGAACCTACTTGGCTGTCCTCTACGCAGACTTCTTCCCACGCCCAAGCAAACAGAGTGGAGCCTGGATGACGGACTATCAGGAACAACACATCGATGCCGAGGGGACAGACCACAGACCACATGTCAGCATCGTCATGAACCTGACAAAGCCAACCGAAGAGAAGCCTTCGCTGCTTACGCCAGGCGAGGTGGAAACCTTTCTGCACGAGTTTGGTCACGCCCTCCACAGCATCTTCTCGAAGGTACGTTACAAAGGTCAGAGCGGCACAAACGTTCAGCGAGACTTCGTGGAACTGCCATCTCAACTGATGGAGAACTTCGCCATCGAGCCTGACTTCCTGCACACCTTCGCCTTCCACTTCGAAACAGGAGAACCCCTACCCGATGAACTCATCGAACGCATACGTCAAAGCCGTAACTTCCATTGCGGATATGGCTGCATACGTCAGCTCAGTTTCTGCATGCTCGATATGGCATATTACACTTTGACAGAGCCACTTACAGACGACATCATGGACTTCGAACGCAAAGCCTGGAGTCGTGCCATACTCTTGCCAACCATTCCCGAGACGAACATGAGCGTGCAGTTCTCGCACATCATGAGTGGTGGCTATGCGGCAGGCTATTACAGCTACAAGTGGGCAGAAGTGCTCGATGCTGATGCCTTCAGTCTCTTCAAGGAGAAAGGCATCTTCAACAAAGAGACAGCAGAGCGCTTCCGCAAAGAGATTCTCTCAAAAGGCGGAACGGCCGACCCAATGAAACTCTATGTAAACTTCCGAGGAAAAGAACCCGACATCAAGGCTCTCCTCAAACGTAACGACATACAAACAGATGAAAGACCCTAAGAAACAACACGCCCTCGACCTTCGCTACCTGCGAATGGCACAGATATGGAGCGAAAACAGCTATTGCCAACGTCGTCAGGTAGGTGCCCTCGTCGTCAAGGACAAAATGATTATCAGCGACGGTTACAATGGCACGCCAAGCGGCTTTGAGAACGTCTGCGAGGAAGATGGCGTAACAAAACCCTACGTGCTTCATGCCGAAGCCAATGCCATCACCAAGATTGCCAGAAGCGGCAACAACAGCGATGGCAGCACGCTATATGTCACAGACTCTCCATGCATAGAATGTGCCAAGCTCATCATACAGGCTGGCATCAAACGCGTCATTTATAGTCGCGAGTATCGCTTGACCGATGGCGTTGACCTCCTTCGCAGAGCTGGCATCGAGGTTAAGTTCGTACCAATTGAGAATTCCTAACTCTTACATCTAACATCATACATCTTCCCTCTTACATCTTACATCTTACATCATACATCTTCCCTCTTTATGAACCCAGATACCAAACATCGCTTTACGCCACTACTCATTGCCATCGGCACGATAGCAGGCATCTTCATTGGCTCCTTCTACACAAGTCACTTCTCCGGTGGTCGCATCAACATCATCAACACAGGCTCGTCGAAGGTAGGCTATCTGCTGCAACTCATCGACAACAATTACGTCGATACTGTCGATATGAACACGCTCGTCGAGGATGCTATGCCGCAGATACTCAGCGAGCTCGACCCTCACAGCAGTTACTTCGGGCCAAAGGAAGCAGAAGAGTCTGTCGAAGACCTGAGGGGCAGCTTCAGTGGCATTGGCGTACAATTCACGATGGAAAGCGACACCGTCAATGTCATGTCTGTCATTCATAGCGGTCCCGCAGAAAAGGTTGGCATATTGGCAGGCGACCGCATCGTAACGGCTGACACGACATCACTTGTAGGTATGGAGAGTGACGATGTCATGAAACGCCTCAAAGGCCCCAAAGGCTCGAAAGTCAAGCTCGGCATCAAGCGTCACGGAGCTAAAGACCTGCAATACTTCACTGTTGTTCGTGGAGACATTCCCGTGGTTAGCGTCGATGCTTACTACATGATGGGCGACAAGACGGGTTATCTTCATGTCAAGAACTTTGGAGAACAGACTTATGCCGAGATGCTTGTCGCTCTTGCCGAACTTAACATGGAAGGCATGAAGCAACTCATCGTTGACCTCAGGGGCAATCGTGGGGGCTACATGCACATCGCCATTCAAATGGTCAACGAATTCCTGCCGGCAGGCAAGTTGATTGTCTATACAGAAGGACGAAAGAGCCCTCGCGAAGAGTTCACCAGCGATGGTCGAGGCACCTTCCAGAAGTTGCCTATCGTAGTGCTTGTGGACGAAGGCAGCGCAAGTGCCAGCGAAATATTTGCTGGAGCCATTCAGGACAACGACCGAGGCACAATCGTAGGGCGTCGCACCTTTGGCAAGGGCCTTGTTCAGCAACCAATGGAATTCCGCGACGGCAGTGTGGTTCGTCTGACGGTAGCACGCTACTATACACCCAGCGGTCGCTGCATACAGAAGCCCTACGAGAAAGGACATGGAGAGGAATATGAGAACGACCTCATTGCTCGTTACGAACGAGGCGAGTTCTTCTCTGGGGACAGCATCCATCAAGACGGCGAGCAATACAAGACAAGCATCGGCCGAATTGTCTATGGTGGTGGTGGCATTACGCCCGACATTTTCGTGCCTTACGAAGACACTACAGCTGTCACCTCCTATTATCGCGAGGCCGTCTTCACCGGACTCATTCGCCAGTTCGCCTTTGCCTATTCCGACGAGAACCGTGCCAAACTCAATACGCTTCGAACGGCTGACAAGTTAGAGCAATACCTGAGGCGAGAGAACCTCTTGGAGAAGTTCGCCCAGTTTGCCGAGAAGCGTCAGTTGCGCCGCCGCAACCTCATGCTGCAGAAGAGCCGCCGCCTCTTCGAGCGCAACATCTATGGCAGCATCATCTACAACATCGGCGAGATGAAGGACTACCTCATGTTCCTCGGACAGGACGACCCCGTTGTCCTCAAAGCAAAAGAGATACTTGACCAAGGGAAGTCCTTCCCCACAAATGAAGAATTATAAACCAACACAAAGCCTTTTTCATTTTGAATTTTGAATTAATTAATTTTGAATTAACGAATAACGTCGTCATATGCACTCACGTCAATCCTGATGGCGACGCCATTGGCTCCTCGCTTGCCCTGAAGCACTACCTCGAAAGGAAAGGCAAGCAGGCCACAGTCGTCGTGCCCAACATCTTCCCCGACTTCCTGAAGTGGCTGCCAGGAGCAGACAGCATCCTCATCTACACCAAGCAACAAGAGCAGGTGAAAGCCGCCGTTGATGCAGCCGACCTCGTTATCGTTTGTGACCTGAACCAGCCAAATCGCCTGGCAGGACTCGAAGAAACCATCATGGCAAGCAAGGCCCCGCGCATCCTCATAGACCATCATCTCGACCCAGACACCAACTTCTGCCAGGAAATCGTCTCACATCCCGAGATGTGTGCCGCAGCAGAAGTCATCTGCCACATGCTGAGCGGATGGGGAGAACTGGACAGCATATCATTCGAGGAAGCCACATGCCTCTATTGCGCCATGATGTGCGACACAGGAGCCTTCTCCTTCAACTCCAATCGCCCTATCATCTACGAGTACATCAGTCGCCTCCTTGCCCACGGAATCGATAAGGACCAGATATACCGCAACGTCTTCTGGACCTCTTCCGAAGGCAGATTGCGGCTGCAAGGCTACCTGCTCTACGTCAACATGAAAGTCCTGCACGACAGGAATGCCACCATCATTACCCTCACCAACGAAGAGCGCCGCCGCTTCAAAGTCAAGAACGGCGACACAGAAGGCATCGTGAACATCCCCTTGCAGATGCTTGGCACGCGCCTCAGCATCTTCATCAACGAAGACACCGAGCATCCGGGCACAATGAAACTGAGCCTCAGAAGCGTTGGAGACTTCCCCTGCGACCAGATGGCATCTCGCTTCTTTGGTGGCGGCGGCCACAAGAACGCCAGCGGCGGAAAGCTGCAATGCACAATGGAAGAGGCATTGGAGAAAGTAAAAGCAGCCATCGACAGTTATGCCGACATGCTGAAGGAGTAATCAAGGCCTTCATACACTCTACCCATACTGCAGCCATACTGTAGGCTGCTTCTAGGCTGCTTCTACCCATACTCTAAGCTGCAGTTTGAGTATGCCAAGAGCCTGCCATCTGTATCGCTTTTACCTCTTACTCAAGTCTTTTCAACCACATTCCAAAGAAACGATCATAGACGATATACTCACCTTTCTCCGTTTGAAAGACGAATTCTTTGTCTTGCAAAGATTTGAGAGCAAGTTTTACACTACTTGGTGCAGGCAGGCGATAACGCATGATAAAGTCAAGAGAGGTTGGAGCATTCACCACACCCTCACGGGCAATGGCAGTGAGCAAAAGTGCCTGATTCTCTGTCAAGAGGTTGTAGCTGTTTTGGTAATTAAATTCTTGTTCGCCCAGGATTATGCCTACAGCATTATTAACAGTCTTCTCTGTCAACTCTTCCTTGGGCGTGCGATAAAGCCTATTGAGAATCTTTTGAACATACCAGGTCTGCCCATCCACCATATTATATAAATAAGTAAAGACATCTTGTGACATCTCACGCCCTTGTTTCTTGAAGAAGTTGTTAGCAAATGTACCATACTTTTCCACATCTATCTCCTTTATAGTCATGATTTGTGAACTGTTGAAAAAAGGATGCTTGGGCGACATAAACATATCGGACAAGAGATGTTGCTGACTGCCAGAGAAGATAATGTGGACATTAGGAACAAACTGTATAATGGAACGAATAAAAGAATCAGCACCAATCTCATTGTAATTGCTTACTTGCTGAAATTCGTCAATCGCCAAATAACACATCTGCCCCGATTCCTTCATATATTCAAAAACTTGAGTAAGTGTCTCGCGAGCATTTTCTGGCTCCACCGTAAAACTGAATGTTGGCGCACCAGTGATGGGGTCTGGTGACATAGTAGGGCGCAATGCAGCGATAAAGTTGTTTAGCTTTCTCTTGATTGACTGTGATGGAGTGTCGAGCTTACCCATGACTGCATTAGCAACGAACTGCACCATTTGGCTGAATGTTTTCGTTGGAAAAACATCAACATAGAAACATTGCGCACGCTTGTCTGTCACTTTCATCCGTTCAAAGACATGATGAATCAGTCCCGTCTTGCCTATGCGGCGTGGTGCTATCAGAGTTACGTTACTTCCATTCTGCAAAGCCTCTATCATCCTCTGTGTTTCTTGTTCTCGGTCACAGAAGTACTCTGAGCCAAAGTATCCGTATTCCGGAAATGGATTTTCTAATTTCATGTTTTATATTTCATGTTTTATGAAATGCAAAGTAAGTCTTTTCTTAATAATCAGCAAAATGTTTAGCGAAGTTTCTTTAGGTTTTCGTCTCTTTTTAACAATTATTATAGGAAAAAGGAACAAATGGCCTTAAATAAATCCCCCCTTATAGACCGCCCTTGACATACGTCGACCTTTGGTTCTGCATCTTGCTTAAGCGTTGACCAGAGAGGTTGTAAATTGTAACATTCTGATTGTTCTGTTCAATATCATTGATTCCTATTGCAGGAATGACTATTATATTTGCTCCAGTTTTTGGAATATCATTGTACATCGAAGCAACAATACAAAAGTGTTAAAATATTGCAAAAAACCGAGTTTATTAATTTTGTTTTATAGAAAACACCTACATTTGTAAACCGTACTTAATAAAATCGCACAATTCTTATTAATATCTTACTTTCCATATCATACATGTAGGCTATATGTAGGTAATATGTAAGCTTTCGTTTGAAGGGACTTTATTCCATCGTATTGATGTAATTGAGCAAGAAATCTTCTACACCAATATATAGGATGCCAGCTTCATCATACCAGCGAACGATGTTGTCGCGAACAACCACAATTTTCACAAAAGAGTCGCTGATCTTCATGAGCGAACGGGTCTCCTGCTGGCGCTTGCTCTCCTCCGCTACCGTCAATGCAGATTGTATATAATAGCGAGCATGCCCTCGATGACACACGAAATCCACCTCCAAGAGCGAGCGTTGGCGCTTACCCTCGGCATTGACAATCATCGTCTCTATAACGCCTACATCCACACTATTGCCTCGTGCCGTCAACTCGTTATATAAGATATTCTCCATGATGTGGTTTTCTTCTTGTTGACGGAAGTTTAGGCGGGCATTACGCAGTCCCACATCGCTGTAGAAATACTTTTGCTGTGCACCAATGTATTTACGACCCTTGATGTCATAGCGTGACACCTTCTTAATAATGAAGGCATCAATGAAGGTGTCGATATAGGCTGAAATGGTGTTGTGTGAAATCCTGACACCCCTCTCGGATCTGAAGGTGTTTTCGAGTTTCGTCGTATTCGTCAAACTGCCAACCGAGGAGGCCAGAATGTTCAGAAGGTCTTCCAGCACATCCTTGTCACCTTTGAGGTTGTTGCGTTCAATAACATCAGAGATATAGGTACGCTCAAAAAGACCTGTCAGATAGGCGGCTTTGTCCGCATGATCTTTCTTGCTCAACACGAATGGCATACCGCCATACATCATGAATTCCGTCCAAGCCATACGGCTATCTCCGTGATAGGCAGACACAAATTCATCAAAAGTGAGCGGATTGACGCGGATTTCCTCGCCTCGGTCTTTGAACTCGGTGAGTATATCTTTAGAGAGCATTTTTGAGTTGCTGCCCGTGACATATAGGTCCACATTGGGAATGTTCTTTAGTCCCAACAAGACATCTACGAAACCTATTCTCTCTTTCGGATTGTCCGGCAAATAGGGATTCTGAATGCTATCTACCTTTTGTATCTCATCCAACAAGACATAAAAGTAACGTGACTGGTCGGCACACAACTCACGGATATATTTGCCCAATTCCAAAGGATTGCGATAGCGTATATTCACATCTTCATCAAGTGCCAGCATAATAATGTCATCTTCCTTCACGCCCTCTTCAAGCAGGTGCTGCCGGAACAAAACATTCAGCAGATATGATTTGCCGCAGCGGCGTATGCCGGTTACAATCTTGATCATACCGTCTTTCTCCTTTGCGACAATCTGTTTCAGATATCTGTCTCTTTTTATGACCATATACGTACTTATTTCGTTACAATGTCACACTTTTCGTCTGCAAAGGTAGTGAATTTTATTTAAATGTGGAAGATTTAGCGTACTTTTTTTGTAGCAACATCACACTTTTCGTCTAAAAGATGGTCATTTCTTACCAAAAAACAGCCTCCGGCTTCAAATTAAACTATGACCTTTAGTCGAAGTTCCTTATGCTCGGCAAAGTTGAAGCGAGCTGTTGCTCCAGTTTTTGGATTATCTTTGCACATCGAAGCAACCGACCAAAAATAAGCGAGGGGATGCGCCAATAGGTGCATCCCCTCGATCTTGTTTGCTTGATGGTGTTATGTCATTACCATTCCTATGAGTTAATACAGCAGTCCGAACATCCATAAAGGAATGCGGTTACGATGACCGACTTCGGTGTTGTCAATAGCCAGATAGCTGTCCGGTATATCCTTTATCTGTTCGAAGTTCTTGCCTTTCCCGCCAACTTCGAACAAGTATTTTCGGTCAACAAGGAAATCGCCTGCTTTCGGATAGCGCACTTCATGTCCATGAGACAATTGATTGAAGAAGAAAGTCTCACGAAGGGTTCCTGTGTCAACTCTGGGGGTAAGGGCAAACATCATGGTGGGGTTGTTGATGTAGATTTTGTCAGGGCGCGACAGGTTGTCCGGACTCTTTGCATCGTCGCTCAGCAACTGAAGCAGACCTCCGCGCTGAAGCGCATAGAGCATTTTCAATCCTTGATTGCGGTCAGTTTCCAGTTCCTTGTAAAGTTCGTTCATCTTTGGCAGTTGAGGAACCCTTTCTGCGAGAATCATCAGCAGCTTCTTTGTCTTGCGTATTGTTGACATCGTGATTTCATCCACATTAGGGTAATCCACCTCCATCACCTGGTTTGCCACACTCTGCAGCCTTTGGTAATACCCATGGTGCACCGTCTTGTAGAACGGATAATAGCCCACCTCGAGATACTTCTTGAAGTGTTCCAACACTTTAATTTTGCCACATATTTCCATTGCTATGCCAACATGCTCTTCAAGCAGCCTGTCAAGGGTGACAGGCGACATTTGCAATATACCTTCATATTCCAAAAACTCCCGAAATGAAAGTCCTCGCATTTCATACATGGTCAGGCGACGGGAAAGATCCCCCTCGCTGCTTTCCAACTGAAGCATGGAAGAGCCAGTATAAGCTATATGAAGTCCGGGATAGTCGTCGCTGATATTCTTAAGTAGAGTCTGCCAATGCTTGTAGTAATGTATCTCATCGATAAACAGGTGTGTTCCTCCATGTGTGTAATGGTAATCCACCACATCGATTATGTTGTGAGTGCTGAACCACAGATTGTCAAGCGACACATAAAGTACTTTGTCCAGTTCCTTCCCCCTGAAGGTTTCCTTGATGTGCTGCAGCAACAGGGTTGATTTTCCACACCCTTTGGGGCCTTTAATGCCTATCAGCGTGTCATTCCAGTTTATCTGCTTATATAGATATCGGAAAAAAGACATTGGGGTTGCTGCCAATCTGCGCTGGAAAATCTTGATGAGAAAGCTAATCTGTTCTTCCATACAACTATAAATATGTAATTCGATTGCAAAGATAATAGAATGTTTCCAAATATCAAAATTTCAGCAAAAAAAATGTTTTCAAACACTATAAATTATAAAGATTGTGTGTCTGTAGATATTAAATGAGTATGATATTTGCTCCAGTTTTTGGATTATCTTTGTGCATCGAAGCAACCGACCTAAAATAAGCGAGGGGATGCGCCAATAGGTGCATCCCCTCGTTATAGTATCAGTTATAAAAGTAGATACCATTACAACAACGCCTTTGCCATGTTGGCAACTTCGTCAATCAAAATCTCTGCAGGTGATACCAATGGCAGAACATCTTCTTCTTCAAGATTGTAATGATCATTGTAATCTCCTGTTAGACGCAATGTATAGAGCTTGTTGTAAAGTTTTCCTTGTTCTGTGGTAAACTTACCTGTTTTAACAAAGTGCAGTCCAAACATGCGTACTATCGTATCATGCCCCTTTACCGCAGGGAATCCTCCAGCAATGAGCAATGCGGAAATAGCATAGTAAGCCGCAAAATACATTCTATTAGCTATTACTTCCCAAGCCTGAAGTGGGAGGTTCGCCTTTGCTTGCGTCATTGCCCTGTACGCTTTCTCCAATCGGTAGGTTACGATGGCAACACGCTCTTCTTGTTTCAAACTCATAGTGGTATGCCTTCTGCTTCAACATTTTTATGGAAAGGAGTGAAAGAATCCTTTTCCCAATCGTTGACCGTATATAGAACAGTATTGATGTTCTCGCCAATCTCCCAGCCAAGTTCGCGCAGAGGATATGAGACATTGTCTATGTCTTCGAGTCTTATTCGTGGCTTGTTGAGAAGAACCAAGATGTCCCAGTCGGAATCTTCCCTTGCGTCTCCACGGGCTTGCGAGCCAAACAGCAATATGCGCGTAGAAGCAGGCGTGACTCGCCTTGCCGTTTGCCGGATTTGCTCTATGATTTGGTTTCTTCTTACTTCGGTCATTGTCGTATTGAGCATTCTTTGCCAGCAAAAGTATAATATTTTTCCGGTTCCGCCAAATGTTTCTATGGAAAAGTTAATTTGTACACAAAAAAACATCGAAGCAACCATTCTAAAATAAGCGAGGGGATGCGCCAATAGGTGCATCCCCTCGTTCTTTTGCTGGCCTAATAGTACTTGTACTACCAGTTCTCGTCCCAAATGTTTTTACTCTCTTTGACTTCCGGGGTTATGTTATCGTCTTCACCCACTTTCCCGCCATAATCTATGCCTTTGTCTGATGATACACTGCCGGCCATCATATGGACGGTCTGCATGCGCACAATCATTATTGAGGGTATAATATATGTTTTTCTCATAGTTGTATCCTTATTTGATGACTACTTTCTTTCCATTGACAATATAGATGCCTTTTTGTTGTTTTTGAGCAATCTTGCGGCCGCTGAGGTCATAGATATCATCCTTTGTCCGTTGCCTCTGGTCTATTACTTTAATGCCGGTTTCCTCGTCATCAATATTGAAGAACATCTTCACACCCGCGCCATCTTCTATTTCTGTTAGTAGATCATAGAAATCGAAATAAGCACGATAGCCTTTCATCTTAATAGTGCCATCTGAGTAATAGAATTTGTTGCTGTTTAGGAACAAAGTGTTCTCTGGGACCTCTGTCTGTGCCACATAAGTTCCAATCAGTTCGCTCCATTGTCTTTTGTTTCTTTTGACAGCAGCCACTGTTGGCTCTACTTCTGGTTCTTCGATTGTTACATCTTCAACCGAGAAGGACGAGATGTCTTGACTGACTTTAATAATGCAAGGATGGTTTGCTTCTATGGATGTGATAGTGTTGAAGTTAACTTTTATGCCAACGATCTCTTCGTCTTCGTTTTCTTGAGTCTCATAGCCTGCGAAGTCTGCGAGCTCTACATCATCGCCAAACACATCTGTTACTTGTTCTTCAGTCATGGCAAAAGGCAGAACGATGGTTTGCCAATTTCCGCCCCTGATTGTTCGCAGTACATTGACATCCACTGTTCCATTGGTGGCTTCAGGCATAGTAGTAGAGTTCTCGTCGAGGACAACCAAGTTTCTCACTTCGATATCAAATGTGATGTTTACAGGATGAACGGTCTGTGCTTCCTTGTTGGCATATGTGATGCGTTCGATGGATGCCTGATAGGTACCTTCCGCCAGCCCTGCAGATGCTTTCAGTATAATGCCCAAGACAGGCCCGGAGTTACCAGTCAGATAGAGTGTCGGACTATTGACGCCAAACTGTATGGCACCGTCCGAAGTCATCTGCACATTAGTGGAATGGTCTTCATTACGTTCCTTAAGCGTGAAATTGTATGAGCCGTTGGCTTTTGTGTCAACCTCTATTCCGTCAGGCAGATACAGGCGGAAGTCGTATGCATATACCTTGAAGTCGACATCATTTTCCAGGCTGACTATCAGCTCCGTTGTGCTTCCTGGTCTGATGCTCACTTGGTTCACTGAAATAACGTTGTCTGCATGTAGTCTGATACTCCATGCAAACAAGAAAGAGAATGACAATAATAGAATCTTTTCTTTCATATTTGTTAGTCGTTTTAACTGCTATTATCTGTTTCTGTCAATTAGTTACCTGCCATGATGTTGTAAATAGCCATGATGTCACCGCTATCCACTTGGCCGTCGTTGTTGACGTCGGACCTTGACTGTATCTCTTGACTGCTATGTCCGGCCATTGATGAATAGATGGCCATCACGTCTCCGCTATCTACATAGCCGTCTCTGTTGACATCCCCCGTGGTATAGTCTTTCACCTTGAAATTGCTGGTGATGTTTGTCCCTGCATACTTGTTCACCATGTCAGCTGTTCCCAACTTGACATTAGTGATGCGGAGTGTATAGCTTCCTGCTGGTGTATCGCCTTTCGCATGTAGTTTGAATGTCAGTACGTCTCCATCGCCTGCAGAAATCTCTGCATCGGAGAGCGAGTAGAAGAAATAGCGGACAGTATTGGCACTTATGCTGCGTTGCGATACGCTCAGTCCTGCCGAGCGGGCTGTGGTGACAAGTTCGTCTGTAGGCTCATAGTAAGTTGAGGGATATTCTACGTCGAACTGCAGACCATTGATGGCATCGTAGTTACTCATGGAGACAGTCACTGCCAGGTCTTCGTCTGTGTAGATGTCAGGAGCAGTGAACGACAGATAGTTCGGTGCAAAGCGATTGCCCGAGATATCGACGTTCCATAGCCGTTGCTCCGGGTCGTTCGAGTAGATTTGCATAAGGGCACTGAAGTCGCCTTCTTCTATGCTTGGATTGACGACATTGAGCGTAACGTTACCATTGGCAGCAATGGTCAGCGGCAATTCCTGCCTGATGTGAAAACCATCCTTGTTGAACGTTACCCGGCTGATGGTCAATGGGGCATTGCCATAGTTGCGGACTACGAAGTTACTTGCAGCATCCTGTGTAACAGGCGTAGAGCCCATGTTCAGTGTGCTGTTTGCATTGAGGCGAGGGCTTCTGATTGTTATCGTGGCTCCATAGTCAGCTGAACAAACGTTCTGTGTCTGGTTGTTGATGGTTGCAGTTAGGATTGCCTTGCTGGCCTTCAGAGTCACGCTGTTGCGACCGCTCAGGCGGAACTGCATGGTCGCCAGTTCACCATCATTTTCTGTGAAGGGTGTGTCGCTCGATGAATATCCTATGATGCGTAAGACTCCATCTTTCAGTGTCTGCACGACAGAATGCCCTTGCTTGCGGTCGGACAATAGGAAACTGTTCTCTATGTAAGTCAATGCCGCTGGCAATGTGAAGTCAAACTGGAAGCCACTGATGGCATCCATGTTGTTCATTGTCATGCTAACCGTTACCACCTCGTCTGCAATACCCGATGTGGGTTGCACATGCAGTTCGTTCACAGCAAAGGGCTGAGCCTTCAGGGAAATGTTGTTCAGTTTGGAGATGCTGTTGCACACCACTTTCACTGTCTCATTGACTGTGCCACGTTCCTGCGGAGCGTACGTGATGTTGATGCTGGCGCTGCTGCCTGCATTGACGGTAAAGGGGAACGATGTTGTCGAGGAGAAGTCCGTCGGATACTTGCCGAACTGCAGACCTGTGACCTCCAGAGGCTCGTTTCCCACATTCGTTACAGTCACGTTTCGTGTGTATGTGCTGCGAATGGGAACACTGCCAAAGTCAACAGTCATCGAACTGTACTGCGCCTTGGCACAGCGAATGCTGACGCTTCCGTTTTGTGTGCTTCCGGCGACAGTGTTGCCATCGGTATCGGTCAGGATGAGTTTCGAGGCAGTGAGTGCAACCGTCGTTGGCTGGTTGCCCAGCTTCAGACGGAACGACACCACTTCGCCTTCATTGCCACTGATGGCTGCAAGGCTCATTGAATATACCATGATGTTCAGAGCACCGTCCTTCACACCAGCCGTTACGCTGTGATCCGCAGAACGGCTGCCGAGCACTGCCGAGCCATCGACAAACGACAGCTCCTCATTCATGGTGATGCTCAGCTGCAACGACGATACGGCATCTGTATTGGCAAGGCTGACACTGACAGTCACTTCGTCGCCAGGCGCCCCGCTTGCCGTGCCTATTGTCACGATATTGCCAGCCCGTGCTCCCATGCCAAAGCACAGAAGCAGGACTGACAATATGGAAAGCATTTCATTTTTCATTTCTTCGTCTATGAACTATAAACTATGAACTATGAACTACGAACTCTCATCGTACCACCTTTTTGCCATTGATGATGTACACTCCCTTAGGCAACTGGCCTTGCCACTGGCTGTTGCCTGTAATCTTACGACCTTGCAAGTCGTAGATGCCGGGAACGGTCATCACATCGCCTGCCATGCGGTTTATCCTGGTCGCATCGTCACCAATAGCCTCTACATTGTGACCGGCATTGTCAGCCAAGCGCATCTGGGCAATCAGGCCATTGCCGATATGGAGCAGAGCGTGCTTGCCTGCGGGCAGCGTCTTTCCGTTCATGTTGTAGGCAAGGAACAGGTAGTCGTTGTCGCTGAGCCAGGCAGATGTGTGTTCAAATCCGTTAAGGTCTTCTGCTACTCTGACTTCTTCCTTATTCCCTCTTCCATCTAATGCCAGCTGTACCTGCACACCAGCCAGAGCGACGGGACTCTCCACATAGAGGATGCCATTCTCGATGGTATAGGTTGCGGTGGCTTCTTCAAATGCCTGCGTGCCGGCACCGGGGTTCATTATCTTCTTGATGATGCCGATGACGTCGAGGATGTCGATGCTGAGGTCAGTGTTCATGTCAGCAGCCTCGAAGATGAAGGGCTTGGGTTGCTGGCCTGCAGCATAGTTGACGGTGGTGATGACGTCTGCCACATCCACATCGCCAGAACCGTTGGCATCGCCCAATTCGCCTGTCTGTGGTGTGGCTGCCACTACGTTCGAGACGTCGTATTCTTGAAGGTCGGTGCTCAATACCTTATACATATAGTAATAGGTGGTACCAGGTGTGACATCATAGTCAACAAATTCTGTTGTCTCGATATCGACAATATCCTCATTGATGCGAGTGGGGTTATCAATGGTTGCTTCTGTGTAGCGATAGACATTGAATCCCATGGCGTCGTCGAAGTTGTTCTCGTCATTGTTCCAGGTCAGGTTCACACGACCTAGTCCTGCTTCTGCCATAAAGCCTGTAGCCATGGAGCCTGCAGCCTGAATGTTGATGTTGAAGCGGGTATTCTCGTAGGGTATCTCGAAGAACTCATCATCCTCAGCGCCATAGACGTAGATACGGTTCAAACCGTCACTCTTGGTTTTGCCAGTGATAGTCTTGTATGCGGTGTAGATGGTTCCTTCCTCGTTCCAACTGCCATCTTCAGCAACAGCGTTTTGTGTGTAAGGCTCTCGTACGCCAAAGGAAATCTGCGGAGCCACTTCCTTGTTCATCGGACGATTGAAATAGACCTCGAACTTATGGCGTCCTACACCGAGTGGTGGCAGTTGCTCAAACTAATCCTGTGCATCATAGCCGTTGACGACTACTTTCCAAACGATGCCGTGGGCCTCATGGATAGGTTCAGAAGGCATGTTACTTAAATCAATAGTTGCATAGGTGATATAGCTCTCATTGCCTATGTTGCCAAACTCATATAAATACGGACGCACTAAATCTTCACGTGCCGTGCCTAAATAAGAAGGGTGCTCTGCATGGGAAACAGAAGGAACTTTATTCATTGTCCTTAACATAAACGGTGTTTTCCCCCATGTTGTTTTACTATTAAAATAGTTATTATTATACATCATACTGTAGTCTGGCAAATCACCGATACGACCACTCCAGTCATTATTAATTATATTAGTAAATTTTAGTCCTTGTGTGGCATTATTCGAGCCAGCTCCATTACTTCCTCCATTCCAAACAACATTTTGTATAACATTACGTTCTCCCGCTAATTCTTCAAGATTAATATTTACGCCAGGATTGGGCTCCAATATACAATCATACATAAAAGGCGGATCAGAAAAGTTACCGCATCCTTCTATCTTGCAATATGAAATGCTATCACGCGGATAGGCATAACTAGTCCAACCAAAATCTGTCCGCAATACACAGTTAAATACTTGAGTATGTAAATCATCTCGTTCTGAAGGCCATTGGCTGATGTAGTTGTTGAGATCTTCCAATGCGTTCTGAACAAATGGGGTCAAAAAATTAGGATTTTCTAAACTCTGGGAAGGTATGTTTAGACTATATGTATTATTTTCATCCCTAAATCCACTCATATAGTCTCTTAACCAAAATGTCTTGCCCGGATTCTCTTCTTCGGACGGATTATAATATGCACTAAAAACATAATTATAATTATAAGCTTTAGGCGTATCATCTGTTCTTAAAAAAGTAAATAGAGTCATATCATTATTGGTATATATACCCGTACCGCTTTTTAATACCCCTGTCGGTTTGTGACTTTTTATAAATCCCCATCCGTTTTGTCCTATATGTTTAGCAAACACAATCGGATTTTTGGGTGTTCCTTTTGCTACAAGTTTTCCAAATGAGGAAAGAGATTTGTTAGCAGCAAATTCCAAACGTGTACCAGGTTCGATAGTAAGTGTTGCACCTTCCATAATGGCTAAGTCATTATCTACATAATAAACATGGTCGGCAGTCAAAGTGGTATTTTCACTTATCATACCTCCTATCTTAACCATATTATTTGCGACAATGACAATGGACTGTTGCATGCCTGAGGTGTTATTGTCCCATATTGCTTTGAGTAGGAGTTTAATATGACGGTTGTCTGCGCATGTCTCGCTAATTTTAATTCGGAGAGGTGTGCTTGCAGTGTTCTTGGCATATCCACTTAATGTATTACCAAAAGCAACATTAGCATCCAAAAATTCTACGATATTTGGGTCTTCCAGTGCGTCCAGTTCTACACTTATTTGGATATTGGATGCAATACCCCAATCGTTGCGCAGTGTAGGATAGATAGCTATGATTTCTCCTGCATCTATCAATCCGTCGCCATCTCCTTCGCTGTCATCAATAGTATAAGTGACAAAAGAAAGCGTAGGTTGACGATTAGCATCACTCATCTGGTAGGCTGCATAGATGTCAAGGTCGCCAGTTGGCATTGTGGAGTGAATGAGGTCTCCGAACAGTTCTTCTTTGCTGTCAATTTCCTTGCATTGAATCAATCGTGACAATGCACCAGCCGCCAACGGACAGGCCATTGATGTGCCGTTTAGCTGTTTGTAATTGCCGCCTGGCCAGGTGCTGAGGATGCCTGCACCTGGAGCACGCAACTCATAGTTGTAGAGTTTATCTTCATCGTATGCTGAGAAGAAAGCCCCATCGTCGTCAAAGTTAGAGAAACTTGCCATTGCTCCGGATGATGTTGATGCCTGCACGCCCAAGACAAAGTTGTAAGCGGCGGGGAACATAGGCAAGGGTGCTGGTCGTCCTGGATGACGATGAGTCAAGCAACGGCCATCATTGCCAGCAGCAGCCACGAGGATGGCATTCTGGTAAGCTCTTCCCAATGCCTGCTCGAATGCAGCAGAAGTGGCATAGGTACCAATACTCATGCTCAGAACGTCAGCTCCCATAGCTATGGCATAGTCAATGCCACGGATGATGGTGGCAAGGTCGCCCGTGCCATCGCTCTGCATGATGGTGATGGGCATGATGAGGGCATCGGGGTTGGCACCCGTGATGCCCACACCGTTGTTGCCAACAGCAGCTGCAATGCCTGCACAATGGGTGCCGTGACCGTTGAAGTCGCGAATGTTGCCTGTCTGGTTGATAAAGTCCCAGCCATGAACATCATTCTTGAAGCCGTTGTTATCGTTGTCGTAACCTTCTTCGCCCTCAGCCTCAGCCGTGTTGGTCCAGATGTTTGCAGCGAGGTCGGGATGAGAAATGTCGATACCTGTGTCCAGAATGGCAATGACAGGACGCTTCTGCGAAATCTTCTCTGCGCCCCAAAGTTGAGGCAGATTGATGGCTGGAAGTCCCCATTGTTGGTTGTAGAGAGGCTCGGCAGCATAGTCATCGACATCTGCCATGATGTATGCCTTGTAGTTGGGCTCGGCAAATTCCACCTCGGGCAATTCGGCAAGGCGTTCGACGAGTTGCTGTGTCTCCACCAGCTTCTCCTCCTTCATCTGCAAGAGGTAGAGTTGCGACAGGTCGCGCTCCTGAATGATGTCGCCATTGAATGCTTTAGCCTTACGCAACGTGCGTCCAGGCTTTTCATGTGGAAGCAATTGCTCCATGTTTTCCACGCCAAACTCTTGAAGCACAGCATCGAGCTGGCCGATGCCAGCGCTCTTGAATTTGCCTTTTACGCGTCGCACATTAGCAGGCGAGCTGTCTTTCATCTTGACCAGAACTTGCCCAGGCACAAAATCTTGCCCAAAGCGCTGGTCCACTTTGTTCACTTCATCCTCGTTGTCGTTCGAAACTTGCGAGAATGCCGGCATCGCCATTGCTCCCAGCAATAGCGAAAGGACTAAGATAGAGAAATTGTGTTTCATAGAAGATTATATGTTTATTGTTTAATATTTAGACCAATACCATGCCTTCTGTGGCCTCTACGCTCTCTTCGATGGTTATCGTTTGAGTCTTTGTCATTCTCTTGTAATAAACAGGAAGGAGCTTGTTAATCACTCTCTTGTAGGTGGTCGTTTGGTTGTCAACATCGAAACCTGACAGTTGGAAAACGCCAATGAAATGCAATCCTTTCTGGTCTTTGGCAAATGTCAGGCGAAGCTGATCGGCGTCGTAATCAAGGTCTTTGCGGACGCGATTCAGGAACTCAGCTCTTGACTCTCCCTTTATTTTCCTTTCAGTAAGGGTGTTCCCGTGGTCAAGAAGTTTGTTCTTCCAGTAAGGATTTTTACCCATATTGACAGTCCATACGGCAACATCCGCATTCGATGCTGTCTTGCCAATGTATCCGAAGCCGTGTCGCGGCAGAACTTTTGCACCAAAAGTTTTTGCCATTTCGCTGACCGACTTAAATGTATCCCCGATTCGAAGATTCCCAGGAAGGACACTTACAAGAATCGTCACACTCTTTTTGCATACTATTTTCTTGGTATACTTTTGATTTGTTTTCTTTGAAACGTTAATTACTCTTGCTTTCATGTCATTGTTATAGTTTATGTTAATACTTTTATTCATTCGTCCGTTCAATCACTTAGATAATATTTGCCTTTCAGCATCTTTCTACATGATGTGAAGGATGTGTAATTGTCTTTGTTCTCAGTTTTGTTGTTTGCGGATTTTATTAATAATGTATATATTTCGACCGCAAATATATTTTTTTCATTTGACATCTCTTATGTCATTTTTATGTCATTTGCAACAAGAACAAATTTATTGCAGAATCATTATCTTTTATTTGGAAATATGAAGGAAGATAGTGTATCTTTGCAGGGCGAAAGAAAGATAATACCAAGTTATGCAAAAAGAATACAGAAAACTTTGTACGGAGATTGAGCACAAGGTGGGAAAGGCTATCCAGACACCAACAGACTTCGAGTGGTTGGAAGAGAAAATCATGGCGAAGGTAAAGGAACGTATCAGCACTTCAACGTTGATGCGCATCTGGGGCTATCGGCAAGGCGTAAGTACAAGACAAACGACTCTGGATGTCTTGGCACGCTTCTTGGGCTATGCCGATTATATAACCTTCTGCCAATGGGCTCCTGAAAATAATGATGAGCCACAAAGCGATGAGGTGATGGCCTGTCATCTGCGTACGGCAGATATGACTGCCGGGCAACAAGTTGAGTTGTCGTGGTATCCTGATCGCAGGTGTTTAGTTCAGTTGCGCAAAGATGGCCTGTATGAAGTACTGGAGGCGGAGAACACGAAACTCAGTGTGGGTGACACTTTCAGGTGTGACATTTTCATCGAGAGCGAGCCTTTGTACTTGAGTCAGTTAATACATGAAGGGCGGCCACCTATGATTTATGTGGCAGGCAAGAAAGACGGAATACGGTTTCAGTTGAAAAGTTGAAAAGTTCTTGGATGCTTTAGCACCAAGGCGCGATTGTAGTCGCGGAAGAAAAGTTGAGAAGTTCTTGGATGCTTTAGCACCAAGGCGCGATTGTAGTCGCGGAAAAAAAGTTGAGAAGTTCTTGATTCTCACTTATTAGCCTTTTCACTTTTGGATATCAGGAACTTTGCTTGGTGGACGATGCTGTCGTGCCAGGCTTGCCAGCGGTCGAGCATCTTGCAAAGAATATCTTTGCGCTCAGACTCGCTAAAATCTACAAACTCGTTTTCAGCATAATCGTAAATGAAAGCATTGACCGAAAGTATCTTCTCGTTGACCTCGGGGTCGAGATATTCCCAACAAGAAAGTGTGTCTATATGCTGTGTAAGCCCTGTGGCGGCTATGCTGTCCTCGAGTTGCGCCAAGGCGTGTGAAGTGGCTCTCGGAATGCGGTTCTGCATATAGTTTGTATGTAATAGAGAACCTATAATGGCTAGGAACATTAAAGTTGGAACAAGAAGTACGGCAGCCCAGTGTAGGCGAGAACGACTACGCTGACGGCGAGCAATGTCTGCTTGCAAAGCGGCAATATTGGCATAGCGTTGCTCGATAGGAAGTTGGCATCGATGGGCTATCTTCTTGAATATTGAAGATTGATGATTGAATATTGAAGGATTCCCCTTTAGTAGCTCGTCGAGGATGACACCAAAGGAAAAGATGTCGTTACGGACATCTGGTGTGGTGGCAGTGGATTGCTCTGGCGAGATGTATTTGCGTGTGCCCGATGGTTGCTTGAGGATGGCGTGACTATCCGTATCAGCAAGTGAGAAATCTATGATTTTGATATGCTGCCCGTTATGGGTTACCATGATGTTCGAGGGCTTCAGGTCACGGTGTGTGATGCCTGCAGCATGCATGTAGGCAAGGGCATCGAGGAGCTCATTGACAATTGAAAATTGATAATTGACAATTGAAGATTTGCTCTGAAGGAACTCAGCCAATGTTTCGCCGTCGATGTATTCGAGGATGATGCAGGGACCTACGGAGATGAGTTTACCTTCGCTGTCGGTGTAGTCTGCCAGATGTTCCATCCCTATGCAATCAACGATGCCCGGGTGCTGCAACTGCATGAGCACTTCCACCTCTTTGTTCAGCATCTGAAGATGGAATTCACTGTTACGCAATGCTGGGGGCAAGGCTTTGAGTAAATACCACCGACCGAACCGCTTGGCACGATAGAGCTGATGGCTCTCTGTCTCCTTCACAAGACTAACTTCTGTGAACTGATGACTGAGGTGCTGTATTGCCTCTTCACCAAACTCAGAGAAAGAGTTATCGCAAGATCTACTATTTGACAATTTACTACTTATTTACAATTTAATGGGTTTCTTTGTATAGAGGAAGTATCTCCGCATGATAGCGGAAGCGGTTGGTCAGCGGACTATATTGGTAGTGTTCGACTGCCTCTGCTGGTACAACGAGGGTTGCTGTGGCATAAGTTATCTCGTCGAAGGTTCCAAAATAATTTTCTTCTGGTGGTTGAGATGACAGGAAACGGACACGTCGCACCTCTGGGCAGCCAATGAAAGCCTGAGGATAGATGCCTCGTATTCTGTCCGGAATTGTAATTTCACGCAAGGAAGTGCATCCTGCGAAAGAAAGGTCGGAGATGTACTTGACGGTATTGGGAATATGTATATGTGTCAGTTTTGGACACGACTGGAAAGAACCACGTGAAATCCAATTGACAGAAACTGTTTGTCCATCAGGCATTGTTATACTGTCAGGTATGACAAGTTCGCCCTCAATATTAGCATCAACACACGGACATCCATACTCTTGGCTGCCGGTACCACATCCCCATCCGAATTGCTTATCAATGAGGAATTTCATCTGGATGTTGCCTCTTCCGTAAGGCACACTGGCAGAGAAGCCTAATTGGTCTTTTTCCAAGGTATAGCCAATTCCGCAAAAAAGCAACATCAAAGTGAGAAATATGATAATCTTCTTCATTTCGTTTGCAAAGATACGCATACATAATAAAGGTACGCATATATAATAATGTGCCGGCCGCTGCCGACTGCCTTGTCTCTTCAGCCTTCTTTACATGAAAGGGCGGAATGACACAGGTATTGCACCACAAATTTACGGAATAATTCAATATGAACAAAGAATTTGACGAATTATTTTATAAGAAAGGTGTTGCCAACCTCTAACACTTCTCGTACAGACCTCTATTCTATCTATATAGCTGCTCACGGGGAGCTCCTATGTTCTTACTATTGTTGTCCGCTATATGTTCGGTACATGTGTAGGAGATATTACCTTGCCGTATGCTTGTCCCATTGGAGGTCTTTACTTAATCAAAATTTCGAAGACAGCCTACATATATAGTATAAAATTCAGGTTTGGACGGGCGCTCCAACATATCAGGTCGTGTGCTCTAATATATTGGGGCGGCCGCCCTAATATATGCGGGCGGTCGTGTTGGAACGAAATTGACGTGTCGATTTGCCCAGATTGACGTGTCGATTTACCCAAATTGACGTGTCGATTTACCCAAATTGACGTGTCGATTATAACGAATCCTTGTGAGGTTTTTTGCAAGTCGTCGTGAGCCTTATATGAAAAAATATATTCTCAGATTTGTGAATTTCAGATAATGTTCGTAACTTTGCAGCAGATTATCAGACAAAAATGGTTGTCACCTTCGAGAAAGAGTATCTCAAAGAACTCTATGAGGACAAAAAAGCACGTAACAAAAAATACCGCTTCCAACCTCAAATCATCAAGAAATATACACAGGTTATAGACTTGATGATGGAACTTTCGAACGTAATGGGTCTAACTCAATATGGTGCTCTTCACTACGAACATCTGCATGGCGACAAGGAAGGATTGTCCTCTGTCAGGGTGAATGACCAATATCGTATTGAGTTTCGCGAAATAATTGAAGACAACAAAACGATTGCAGAACTGGTAAGTTTAACAGATTTATCAAACCATTATAAATAGTTATTATGGTACACATAGAGGGAACTGAAGACAGAATGATTGCCAACAACCTGGAACCATATTACCTCACGCATCCTGGCGAGGTAATTAAAGATGAGTTGGAGGCTCGTGGCATTAGTCAGCGGCGCTTGGCACAGGAGATTAGTGTGCCGCCAAGCCAACTGAACGAGGTACTGAATGCCAAACGACCTTTGAGCGCAGAAATGGCTTTACTCATTGGTCAAGCCCTTGGTCTCGACGCGGCTCCCCTGCTTTCACTGCAAATGAAATACAATCTCATAGCGGCAAAACGTGACAAGTCATTCTTTGAACAACTCAAGAAAATCTCAAGGATTGCTGCCGTATTCTAATAAATATGATTATACTACACTGACATTCATATGAAGAAAACACTATTCATACTGCCACTTTTTGTGTTCCTGGCTGGGCTGCTCTCTTCTTGTTCGCAAGCTGAGACCTATGCCGAACAGAAAGACAAGGAATACAAAGCCATCAATTCGTTCCTCAGTCGCGACATCGTGGTGCGCGACAGGGACGGCAACGTCGTTTGCAACGTGGGCAAGATAAAAACCATCAGCGAGGAGACGTTCCTTGCCCAGGACTCGACTACCGACCTGAGCCAGAACGAATATGTGCTGTTCAGCAACTCGGGCGTCTATATGCAGATTGTGAGGAAGGGCACAGGCGAAAAGCTCGAAAAGGGCAAGACGGCTCGCGTCATTTGCCGCTTCATCGAATTCAACATCTTGGGCGACAGCATTCAGCTCCGCAACAACACCAACTACTGGCACCCAAGCCCCGACATCATGAAGATTTCCAACAACTCGGGAACCTTTGTGGCTGACTTCGACAAGGAGATAAACGGTGGCGGCGCTATGTACAACCAATATGGCAGCACCAGCGTGCCAAGCGGATGGCTCATTCCTTTCAGCTATATTCGCATCGGACGACAAGACAGCCCCGAAGATGGCATTGCAAAGGTGCGACTTATCGTGCCACATAGCGAAGGTCACGTCAGTGCCTCGAGCAATGTCTATCCCTGCTTCTACGAGCTCACCTTCCAGAAGATGAGAGACTAGAGTTAATTCAAAATTTATAAATTCAAATTTCAAAATTGGCTATGCCGTGAGCCTTCGCCTAAGAATTTTGAATTAACTCACCCTTTCTTGTTTTGAATTTTGAATTTATTAATTTTGAATTCTTTATATTTTCATTTCCCTTTCTGCCAGTCGCGATGCATCTATTGTGACTTCTACTCCACTACCCTTGGGAAGGACGTTATGGCTTCTTACGTCAAAGCCCTCGAAAGGGAGATGCTTCTGCGAAGACATTATATAAAAGGTACGCGCGTACATACTATATATTTAGGGGGCGGGACTCCCAGCCTCTTGCCCACCCTCTTGCTGAAGGAACTCTTCAATGAAATCGACCGACTTTTCACGATAGAAGCAAATGCGGAGGTAACCATCGAAGCCAATCCCGACGACGTTACGCCCGAATGGCTGAGAGGACTGGCCGGAACACCCGTCAATCGCATCAGCATGGGGGCACAGACGTTCAACGACAAACTCCTGAGTTTTCTTGAGCGCCGCCACAACAGTAAGCAAACAGTTGATGCTGTGAAGGCTTGCAAAGAAGCTGGGCTCACGAACATCAGCCTCGACCTCATCTATGGACTTCCAG
>ODAI012533599.1_pt1 | contig 29778 bp, 33 predicted proteins | sample 1539321 | NCBI WGS metagenome assembly ODAI01 (sample SAMN02144231, study PRJEB22623) | gut metagenome | biome: sheep rumen | host: Ovis aries | place: New Zealand
TACCGCAATCGTAATTGCCGCTCCGTCCATGTTGATTGTAGCACCCAGTGGAATGGATACAGAATACATATCTTCGTCCAAACCAAGATCTTCGCACAATTCCATGTTTACCGGAATATTTGCCGCAGAACTACGGGTAAAAAAGGCCGTAAGACCGCTTTGGCGCAGACATCGCCACACAAGCGGATAGGGATTACGATGCAAGGCAACTGCCACCATCACCGGGGAAACCAGCAGCGACATAACCAGCATGGTTCCGACCAGCACGACAAGCAGTTTTCCGTAACTGGTAAAAATTGAAAGACCGTTTGAGGCAACTGTCGTAAAAACAAGACCCATAATGCCAAAAGGCGCAAGATTGATAATCCAACGGACAATCAGCGAAATACCCTGCGAAATTTCGGTAAAGAAAGCCTTTGTCGTTTCGCTTGCGAATTTTTTCATCGCCAGACCAAAAATAACTCCCCAAAACAAAATGCCGATGTAATTTGCACTGATAATAGATTCAACTGGATTTGCAACAGCGTTAATCAGCAGATTGTGCATCACCTGACCGATTCCCGCAGGAGCGGCAGACACATCCTCTGGAGATGCCAGTGCAATCGTCTGGGGAAAAAGAAAACTTGCGGCAACTGCAATAAATGATGCGAAGAGCGTTGAAAGCATATACAGAAGAATAACAAGACCAAAGCGACGGTCAAGCCCTGCACTGCCTTTTACAAGCGAACTTGACACAAGGGCAAATACAAGTACAGGAGCAACCCCTTTAAGCGCTCCTACGAACAAACTGCCAAAACTGCTAATCCATGCAGCACTAGGAAGAAGAAGACCTAAAATCGCACCGATAACAATGCCGATAAAAATTCGAAGAATCAAACTAACAGAATTATAGGCGTCAGCCATTGTCAGAAAAATATTTTTGCGTTTCATTCTTACATCATAGCACGGACATAGCATTTAATCTATTCCTATAATTCGGAAAAACGTTTTATCATGCCTTTATCTTGTTACGCCGCCGCAAAGGCCGTCACCACAAGCCCAATTGCCTGTCTCGGAAACTGACCTGTTTTGCCTCGTGTACATCATCATCAGGAAGTGCACCTCCCAGCAGAAAAGAAGACTCTGGATTGTGTCGCGCAAAATTCTTTCGGACAAGGGCGGCATCATAGTTTGCATAACAGTAGCGGCACAAATGAGGACAGGAATTGTAGGCACCAATATCGTGAGTGGCGATGCAGCCGCAGTGCTGACGGAGATTCTGTCTGGGAAGCGGTGTCACAAGGGTAAAGCCTGCCGCCCGCTCAATGACATTTTTTGACACACAGGCTCCCGCTTCCACTCCGAATGCCGATAAATCCGCTTTTTCGGCACAAGTTTCAATGCGGATTCCAGTCTCTCTGCCGACTCCGCTCAAGGCCTGGGCCAGAAACTGCTGGTCTTTCAGGCTCACTTCTTCTACCTGGGGAAAGTTCTTCTTTGTTTTTTCATACAAATCCACAAAACTGATAATGCAGCGGTCTGTTGCTCCCCGCAGGCTTTCTGCCATTTTTCTGAACTCGCGGATATGGGCAGAAACTGAATAGGTCTGGTCAATAAAAATCGGGTCGTAGCGCCAGCAGACTCTTTCCTTACCCAGTGCCCTGCTCAGTTCAAGGGTAGATTCTATCACGCGGGATTTTTCAGGTACATTCGGCTCGATGTCTTTTCCGTATGGGGTAATCGTCACAAAAAAATAGAGACCAAAGCCAAAAGATTGCAATTCTTCCAGACAGGGCAGCATGGGGGCCGGATTTTTTGTACAGAAGACCAGACAGTCCACCAGATCCGGGGTCAGTTTGTAGCGGGTCACCTGCTGACCATAATAGGGGTTTCGCACATCCACAAAGCCTGCCCGCACCCTTTTCATAAACCATTCCGCATAAAAAGCAGGTATATCCGTCCTGCCACTCACAAAAAGAATCATCTGCCCCGCTCCACCCTAAAAATAGGCAATTTCAAAGCGGCCGATTTTGCAAAAACCGCATTTTTCATAGAGACGCAGGGCGGGCTCATTTTTTGTCTTGGCAAAGAGTACCATTTTCTTTCCCTGAGCCTGCATTTCTGCACTGATGTGATTCAGGATTTCTGTGGCATAGCCCTTTTTCCGCTCAGAAGGAAGCGTGTAGATTCCCCCCAGCTGAACATATTTTTTTCCCAGGGCATTAGTGCCACCCTTTGCCACAAAGCGACCATTTTTTGCAAGGGCAAAAATCTGCTGATTGCGGAGGGCATGATGAAAAGAAAGGCGGGTTACATGGGGGTCAAGACTTTCATTCTGCCAGAGCACTTCTTCTTTTTCATAGGCAATTTGAAGCGGGAGGAGACTATCCAGCATATCGGGATTGCAGCGGACAAGAGCAAGTTTTTCGTATTCATCCCGCATCGTGCGCAGAGTGGCAGGCAGGCCGGCAGAGTCAGTCTTTTTTTCAAGCAGTTCGTAGTGTTCTTCGTGCTGAACTTTCTGTCCCGCCGCAGAGACAAGGGCTTCTTTTATCAAATCACTGCCCTTTTCTTCTCCGATGACATTATAATATGCATGGTCTCTGTGGCTGGCAAAAAAATCTTTTAAAAGCTCAAGGGCTTCCTGCCGCCACACCCCATAGGCATCTGGCAGACAGTGAAAAATCTGCCCCCCGTCAGAAAGAGAAAAGGCATCGCAAGCCTGACCGTCATCTGACCGGAGAAGAAAAAAATGGGAGTCGCCCCGCAAGAGATGGCTGACAAATCCAACCGCCAGCTTTTCATAGGGCATAACAAGTGAGAGTAAGTCTGCATTGTCAGGAGCACAGGAAATAAGGGTCATCTCGCTGTAGTGTTCAGCATTCGCTTTTAAAACAAGACCGTTTTAGTTTCTGAAACTGTGAATTGGAGCGGGAATACGGCCGCCGCGGTTGATGAAGTCCGCACAGCTGAACTTGCTTACCGGCATGACAGGACATCCGCCCAAAAGTCCGCCAAATTCAATCCAGTCCCCTGCCTTTTTGCCGGGAGCCGGAATCAGGCGCACTGCAGTCGTTTTGTTGTTTACCATGCCGATGGCAAATTCGTCCGCCATAATGCCGCTGATAGTCGTAGCCGGCGTATCTCCCGGAATGGCAATCATATCAAGACCAACCGAACAGACCGTCGTCATCGCTTCCAGTTTTTCAAGACAGATAGAACCCTGCTTTACCGCATTTATCATGCCTTCATCTTCTGAAACCGGAATAAAGGCACCGGAAAGACCACCAACACTGGTACTTGCCATCACGCCGCCCTTTTTGACCATGTCTGTAAGCATGGCAAGAGCCGCAGTCGTACCCGGACAGCCTGCCCCTTCCAGACCAATTTCTTCCAGAATACGGGCAACACTGTCACCCACAGCCGGAGTCGGAGCCAGAGACAAGTCAAGAATGCCAAAATCAACACCCAGACGGGAAGCAGCCTCAGCACCAACCAGCTGACCAAGACGGGTAATCTTAAAGGCCATTTTTTTGATGCCTTCTGCCAGTTCGTTGATGGGTCTGCCCTTGTAGTCACGAGCTGCCGCCAGAATAACCCCTGGTCCGGAAACACCAACATTGATAACCGAATCCGCTTCTCCCGGCCCGTGGAAAGCACCTGCCATAAAGGGATTGTCCTCAGGGGCATTGCAGAATACAACCAGTTTTGAACAGCCGTTGATTGCACAATGAGCACTGGCCTCGCTGGTCGCTTTTATCGTCTCGCCCATGAGTTTTACCGCATCCATGTTGATGCCGCTCTTTGTTGAACCAACATTTACGCTGGAACAGACATAGTTTGTAGTCGCAAGAGCCTCTGGAATTGAATTGATTAAGATTCTGTCTGCCGGAGTAATTCCCTTCTGAACCAGGGCACTGAATCCGCCGATAAAATTGATTCCCAACTCTTCAGCACACTTATCAAGAGTCTTACAGTATTCCACATAAGATTTTGCATCACTCGCCCCTGCCACCAGTGCAATCGGAGTAACGGAAACACGCTTATTGATAATGGGAACGCCAAGTTCTTTTTCAATATCCTGGCCGACCTTAACAAGATTTCCCGCTTTTTTCATAATCTTGTCGTAAATTTTCTGATTCGCCCTCTTTGTATCTGAATCCGCACAGTCCAAAAGCGAAATACCCATTGTAATACAGCGCACATCCAGTTTGTGCCGCATAAACATATTGACGGTTTCTTGAATTTCCACAGGAGAAAAAAGCATCTTTTACCTCGGACTTTAGTATAGCAGAAATGAATGAAAGGGAGAAGACTATCTGCAGGGAGGGACCATTTCAGCCTTTTCGCAGCTATCGAAAAAACTATCTGGATGGTGGGTATTGTTCAGACGCTTATAAATCAGTTATAATATGTTCAGATTATGAATAATGAAGTGGCCACACTACAAAACATTGCCAACACACTCGAACAGGAGCCGCTTGCAAGCCAGAGGATTCTTGCAGAAAATGCAGGAATGTCTATAGGACTGATGAATGCAGTTTTAAAACGCTTTGTTGAACGCGGCTGGATTATGCTCACAAATGTAAACCTGCGTAAACTCTCCTATGCCATCACCCCCGCAGGAATAGCCGAACTCACCGCCCGAAGCCAGAAATTTGCAAAAAGAACCTTTGAACTGGCAAATATTTATAACGAGACACTCTGCAAATATATTTCAGATGCCAAAAAAGAAGGGAAAAAAAGACTCTGCCTCTATGGCCAAAGCTACATCCGCTTTCTCCTGATTTACTGCTGCCAGATTCAAAATGTCACCTTTGAAGAAAAAGATACAAAGGACCCCGTTGACGAAAAAGCCTTTTGCATTGTCGGTGAATTAAATGAAGAATCGGAAATAAAGAAACTGGAAGAAAAAGGCTGCCTGAATTTGCTGAATATTCTGGATGCAGAAAAGATGTATTGAGTGGGGAGGCTTTACAGAAGCCTTAGGTTTTACGAAAGAATATTCATTCTTTCTGACATCAATGACAGAAAAACTGATTTTTCGCTGTCGGATAAGAGCGATTCTGCTACTACTTTCAAAAAATTGTCTTTCAAAGAAAGCACTTTATTTATCATTTTGGCAGCTGCTTTTTCTGGAATTTTACCAATGCATTCGGTACAGTTTTTATTCCTGCAACTTTTGCAAGCATCATAACAAGATTTTCCATTTCAGGAAGATGTGAAAATTCTTCTGTCTGAGGCTTTAAAATGTAGCCTGCCGGATAGCCTACAATAGTAAGTCTGGTTTCTTTTTCTTTCGAAAGATGTAAAGAAAGTTTTTTCTGAACTCCGGCAACCGTAAAACCTTTTGAAACGCTTTCTGTGACAAGTAGTTCTAACTGCTCATTTGAAATTGAAATTTCAGGAAACTGACTTGTTCCGAAAAATGATTTTACACATTTTTTATGCCACTGATTCTTTATTTCAGATGACTCCCCGGAGATTATTTCTTTTCCACAACACAGGCAAATCGTTTTCACTATCTTTCCGTCCTGATAGAAACATCCCCGATAGAATCCCTGCAGGCAGCAAGTAAAATTCCAAATCTATCCCGTCTGTCTATTTTCCAGTTTTTAGAAACAACATTCAAAAGCCAGCCTTCAGGAATAAGACCGTCAAAAAAAGGAAAAAGCGTATTACTTTCAAAGGTTTCTTTTTGGAGAGGAAGCGTTAAACTTACAGCCAGAGGGTTTTCAACAGAAAGATAATCTTTATCATATTCAAATTTGTATCCAGAATCAGTCTCGCTCACAACTCCTGCGAATATATTTTGAACAAAGACAAACCCCTGTCTATATACAGCTGCCATTATTCAACTCCTTCACCTTGTAAAGAAGTTTTTTTAATTACTCCCAGACAGCTTCCAAACATGGAAAGAGCCTGATTTACTTTATCCATGCGGCAGCTTTCTTTGCCCTGTTCAAGTTCACGAATAAAGCGAAGACCGAGACCACTTCTTATTGCAAATTCTTCCTGCGTAAGTCCTGCACTTTTCCGTTCTCTTTTTATGAACTCAGCTATAGAATCACTCATATAAATATTTTACACCCTATAGGGTATAAAAGCAAGTATTAAAAAAATAATTACACCCGAATGGGTATATATATTTATCAATTCAGCACTAATCGCAGATGAAAATAGGCACCCAAGATTCATTAACTTTTTACATCCCGATGAGAAGAAGATTGTTGTCATGCATGGGATTTGCCCTTATATTTTTTATGTAAATTGAGTAATCGAGTATACAAATTGCATAAATAATGGTATTATTAATCTATGATTATTGAACGAGCCATTAAATCAAAACTTTTGCAACTACTAAAATCTTTTCCGGTTGTAACACTGACAGGTTGCCGACAATGCGGGAAATCAACTCTTCTGAAACACCTGCTTCCAGATTATACATATATTTCTCTTGAGGATCTTGATTTGCGTCAAATAGCGAAAGAAGACCCGCGGCATTTTATTTCAATTTATTCTCAGAAAGTAATAATCGATGAAATTCAGCAAGTTCCAGAACTGCTTTCATATTTGCAAACGCACATTGATTCTGTAAATGAAAGCGGAATGTATGTACTTACAGGAAGCCACAACCTTTTGCTTATGCAGTCTATAAGCCAGAGCCTTGCAGGCCGCACAGCCTTGTTATCCCTTGCGCCTTTTTCTGTCGCAGAATTACGTTCAGAAAAACTTCTTCCACAAACAACAAATGAAATGCTTTTCAAAGGCTGCTTTCCCCGCATTTATGATATGCAGATTGATGCAACGGACTTCTATCCTTCCTACATTAAGACTTATATTGACCGTGATGTGAGGATTTTACGCAATATAACTGATTATTCAGCTTTTACAAGGTTTCTGAAACTTTGTGCCGGCCGATGCTCACAAATTCTGAATATAACAGCACTGGCAGAAGATGCAGGCATTACCCGAAAAACGGCAGAGGCATGGCTTTCTGTTCTTGAAGCAAGCTATATCATCTATATGCTAAAGCCTTATTACAAAAATTTCGGCAAGCGCATTATAAAAAATCCAAAAATGTATTTTTACGATACAGGGCTCGTTTCATCACTGCTAGGAATTACAAGTGCTGAACAGATTGAAACTTTCTATATGCGTGGTGCCTTGTTTGAAAATTTTGTCGTTTCAGAGCTGCTTAAAAGAAGACTTTTTGCAGGCAAATCCGATGAACTATATTTCTGGCGCGATTCAAACGGAGTCGAAATCGATGTCATTGAAGAAGACAACCTCGAAATCAAAGCGTATGAGATAAAGGCATCTGAAACTATGAACACAGCCTTTTTCTCAAACATAAAGAAAATCAAAGAAATTGCCGGCTTAAAAGCAGAAAACACCGCTGTAATTTATTCAGGAAAGAGTCTGCCTGCAACAAAAGAAAACGGGGCTTATATTTGCTGGAAGGAGATATAAAAAAAGACTGCCTCACAGGACAGTCTTTAATCAATTTATTTTCTTACCTCACCGTGCAAGAAATCGTTATATGCAATTTCTATGCCTTCACGTACATCAACTTTAGCTTTCCAGCCAAGTGCGTTCAAGCGGGTAACATCGCACAGTTTTCGCGGTGTGCCGTTCGGTTTGGATGAATCCCATTCCATCTTACATTTGCGACCGTCTTTGCGGACATCTGAATAAACAACATCTTCTACAGTTTCTGCAAGTCCTTTGATTGTGCATTCTTTTCCGGTTCCAACATTCACAAAGTCACCGGTCGGAGTTCGCAAATCAGAAGCGTCCTTGTTTTCCATAAGGTAAACAACAGCATCTGCCAAATCACCGGCATATAGGAATTCACGGAGCGGAGAACCGTCTCCCCAGAGGTGAACTACATCTTCCCCACTCGTCTTTGCTTCATGGAATTTGCGAATCATTGCAGGGAAAACATGGCTCCCCTGAAGCTCGTAGTTATCACCAAGACCATAAAGATTTGTCGGCATAACACTTAAGAAGTTAGTACCAAACTGCTACTAGTTAAATAAATTTATAGAGCAATTTGTATTGAGTGCCAGAATCCGACTTTCGCTCTCCAAACAAATGAAAACCATTATGAGAGTTCTGATAGAAATCAAGCAGAAATTTATTATCTTCACATTCAAGATAAAGAATTCCACCTCCTATCATATACTGGATATTCGAGACAACTTCAAAAACAAAATCCATCAAAGAATTACCTGATAAGATTTGCTTTTCATTGTAAGAATTATTTTTTCCAAACTGGGCAAGTAGAAAAGCCGGAACTATGTATGATCCAGATTCTTCATTAAACTTTGAATATCGCTCAATTCGTTTTCTGGTTGATTGTGACATAGTTACTGCAGGAAATTCTAAAGCCTTATTTGCCAGAGTAAAATAAGCAGCACAGTCTCCATTTGTATCAAGAACGATGTATGTTACAGCGAGCTTTCGCTGGACAAAATCTAACGCCCGCTCTTGAATAAATTTCTCTATCTCCTTATTTTTAGGTGCGGAAAAATTTTTCAAGAGAAACAAAACATTTTCATCACCTAGTTGCTGAATTAAATCCTGAATGTTAACAACAAGGAAATCGTTCATTTTTTCGATGAAAACTTTTTACTAAAAAGATTTTTTATTGTTTCAGGATTCGTTACAAGATGATTTTGAGTCATTCTGGAAAGATAACTAGAAGATTTCATATGTTTATCATAGGAATCTACAAATTCTTTAGCTATGCATGGTGAATCAATTCTTACTGTAGCAAAAATGCTTGATGTTGCCATAATTTCACCTCCTTGTAAAGAAAATATAGCACAGATTATGCTGACTGACAAGAATCAACATAATCAACTAAGTATTACCTCTGGTCTGGGTAATGAATTATTTCATTGCTCGTTTTCATCGGTTGTATACATCTAAAATTGCTAATAAGCTAAATATCAAACTCCGAATAATCAGATTGGTCATACTTATGTTTGCCCGTCTTTAAGTATTTTAATAGATCTGGATTATTCTTTTCCAAAAATTCATCAAGTGTTCTAAAATTTGAATATTTGGGAATTACTTCATCAGCTTCAAGTCTAAGATTTTTATCTGCGACAAAAAAGAATTCTAATCCTCTTTCTTTTATATGTTTCTCTGCTAAATGCGTATCAATATATGAATTCTTATAGCAACCGATTTCATAATAGTGAAATTCTGCACCATTTTTGATCTCTTCAAGTGTAATCGGCTGCTCATCAGGATTTGATTCCCCAAAATCGTCACCTTTTCCCTTTCCAAGCTGCAAGATTTGATTATATTGCCAGCCACTTACAAGTTCGAAGCCTTTATATTCCCCCTCGGCAATAATATTACCATCGGCATCTTTCTCTATATGATAGCCATCCTCAGGAATTGAATCGTAATCTTCATAATTATCTTCATTTGAAACTTTGTCGGACAGAAGTGCGTGTAATTCTTCAATTTCTCTGTCTTTTTTTTGAATTTGATTTTTTAATTCTTTTACTGTATCTAGTTCTGTAAATCCGAAATCCACAAATTCATCGTATTCGCTATCTACAACAAAAACATTGCTTGTTTTCAGCTCAACAATCTGGCTTCTGTACACTTTTTTATCAAAACCAGGACACAATACAATTTTTAACCTGTTTATAACTGTTTCAGGGATTTTTATTGCTATCTTCTCATTATCTTTCAATGGATGTTTTGTTTTAGCGCATAGTCTCACTTCATTTTCATAACTCCATCCATAAAGTTTTACAAAACCTGCCAGTTCAAGTGCTTTAAGGGGAGTTTTTATATTATTGTTTATAACGCTACCACATCTAATTAAATCATCATGAAGTCCTTTATACGCCACGGCAGCCCAGAAAACATCCGTTTCGACGGTTTCATCTGTTTCCTTTCTGTCTCTAACAATCTTTGCAAGCACTTTGCCAGAAGATGATGTTTCTAATTCAGACAGAATAAATTTTGCATCCTCATAATTTATACAAAGCATTGCTCCGTCTGGTTGCGGAGCATACATTTTGTACATTGCAATATTTTCTTCTGTTTGAGAGAAACTTGTAAAATAATAATTATATGTATTCTTAGAAAGTTTAATAACTTCCTTTTCGAAGGTGTCATTCATTGAATCAGGCGAAGAGAGCCAGATATAACCTCCGCTTATCATATTATGAATGGCACCTATATTTGAATAATGAAAAAGATATGTCTCTTTTGAAGCCTTTCCTCTAGTGCGAGAAAGAACTTTTAAGAGATAATCTTTTATTTGCTTTGGAGTTGAGTAATCTTTGAATTCCATAAAAATTTTCTACTATAAAAGCTTCTAATCTCTTCCCACCAAATCCCGAGTATAGATTTTTTCAGCAACATCTGCAAGTTCTTCTGATTTTCTATTTGCAATGATTACATCACATTCAGTCTTAAACCAAAGGTATCCGAAGCATTTCTTCAATTTCAGTTAGTATAAAAAAAAAGGCTATCCTTTAAGAAGTTTTGATAACTTCCAGGACAGCCCATTGTTATTTTCAGTTATTTATTTTACATTCTTCCATCAAGAAACTTTCCTGTTTCCTTGTGATTGAAATTTGGAATCATGTAATTGAAGAGGTCTATAAGTTCACCACGACTCCACTCGCCTTTCTGTTTGCAGGCTGAAATTGTTTTGCAGAAGTGTTCGAGCTTAGCTTCGTCGAAATCTACAGGATTCTTGATAATACCAAGTGACTCAAACTTATCCATCACAAGAGTTTCTTTGTCTGTATAGAACTCTTCAAAATCTTTTTCTCCGGTTGTATCGCTCTTGAAGAAATAAACCGGATACTGATGTTTTGCTTTAAGCTCATTCACACGAGTTCGGGCTTCATCTTCCGTAGCACACTGCACAGGTTCGTATCCAAGATTACGAAGGTATTTTTCTGCAATGCTGCTGAATGTTACAAGGTTCAAATCGTGGTCAAGTTTCGGGAAGAATACATCGCGGTTTTCACCAAGAAGACAAGACATAACGCAAAGCTGACCGGCCTCTTTTGGAGTTACAAAATAGCGGCGGACATCGTTAGGAGCAGACAAAGGCTGATTTTTATCCAGACGCCGGTTAAAGCCGTAAAGTAGCGAACCATCGCTGAAGGCAACATTTGCAAAACGCGCAGTAGAAACAGGCATTTCAACAGAACGGCGGTTGAGGAAGAACTCCATAATGCGCTTGCTGGCACCCATCATGTTTACAGGGTTTGCAGCCTTATCAGTTGATACACAGAAATACTTCTTAGCCCCACATTCCTTTGCCATAAGCATTGTGCTATCTGTATTGAAGATATTTGTATCAATCATGCGCATGAGAGTGTAAGGATCTTTCTCGCTGCGAACATGCTTAAGGGCACTTGTATTGAAAACGTAGTCATAGCCGCCGATTCGCTTTTTTTGCTCGTTGATAAAAACACGGAAAATTTCACTTCCACAATCGAGAGCAAAAGTCGCAAACTCTCCGTCGCCATAACCAACACTGGAACGGATATCACGCACCAGCTCAACCATGTTATTTTCGCTGATGTCCACAACATGGAGAACCTTAGGGTTACGGGCAAAAAGCTCACGGCAGATAGCAGAACCAATGGTACCGGCGCCACCAATTACGAGGAAACGTGAGTTACGAACAGTTTCGCTCAAGTATGCCTCGTTTACAGAAATGTCTTTTTCAAACAACGGCGCAGTACGGCCGATTAATGGTAGAATGTTGTCTTGCATGGGAATTTACCTTGTTAGATATGAAATGAAAATAAAAAAAACACCTAGCTAATTATTAATGGGGTGTGATTATATTTATAGGATTTATTACAAACTTGTTCTTACACTTGATGGGATATTCACCAAATGGTCTTCAAGCCATTCTGCGTTTGGCATGTCTGTTTTTTCAAAGCGTTCGTATGGTGGCATTTTATACATTAATGTCCAGATTGGACGGGTTTGAACACCATTGCTGTTTGTGAATTCCAAGAATTCTTCACGTTCCGCTCTATCTTTTAGTAAGATTGCATTAAGCCAGTAATTCGCACGACTGTTTTCTGTTTCTGCTACAAAAGGAATACCAAGCTCGGCAAAGAACTTTTTGTACATAGCAGCAGTTTCACGCTTGTTTTCGATAATCTTGTCAAAGTATTCAAGCTGTGCTGCACCGATTGCGGCATTAACGCCTGGCATACGGAGGTTCCAGCCGGCTTCTTTATGGTAGTACCCCCACTTCGCAGGTTCTTTTGCTGTTGTAGAAAGGTATTTTGCACGGGCAGCAAGTTCTTCATCATCAGTAATAAGCATTCCGCCACCACCTGTTGTCAAAGTTTTGTTACCGTTAAAGCTCAAAATACCAACTTTACCGAATGTACCAGTATGTTTATTTTTATAGAAAGAACCAACAGATTCTGCAGAATCTTCGATAAGCATAATGTTGTATTCATCGCAGATTGAACGGATTTCATCGATACGACAGGGATGACCGAATGTATGCATAGGAATACAAGCAGAAATTACACGTCCAGTTTTTTTGTTTACGCACTTGCCGTTCTCCTGCTTTGTGTTATTTTCCAGGAAATACTTTAATGAAGCTGGCGACATTCCCATAGTATCGAGGTCAACATCAACATAAACAGGAATAGCTCCACAATTCACGATAACTGCGGAAGTAGCAGCAAAAGTCAAAGGCTGAGAAATAACTTCTTCTCCTGACTTCACACCAGCAGCAACCATTGCCATATGCAAAGCTTCAGTTCCACTAACCATTGCCACTGCACATTTAACACCTGTCAGTTTCTTAATCTGCTCTTCCATATCTGTAACGAAGTGACTTACATAAGAAACAAACTTTGTATCGATACACTCGTTCAGGTATTTTTTTTCATTACCCAGAAACTGTGGACAGTGCAAAAGTACAGGATCCATTTCCGGATACAATGATTTGATGTAATCTGTAATTTTTGAAAAATCTTTCATAGAAATCTCCTATTTTTTCAACCAATATATTCTTTCAAATTCTCTGGCACAGGCGGTAAGTCTTTGAACCATTTCTGCCATGCCTTAGAGTTTGGATTAAGCACAACCAGTACAGTCGCAAAAATCAGTTTGAAATAATTTGCTACATTTCTATGCTCAACATACCAGCATTCAAGCAGACCTTTGTACGGTGTAATGATGTTGTCATGCACATTATTAGGGTCTTCTACAGTATGAAGAATATCTTCTTCATCTCTGAAAACAACAGAACCGATTCCGCTTAAACCAGGAACAATTTTGTTAATCTGAGCTTTTACCTCATCAGAATATAAATCGTAGTGTTTCTTCACAAAAGGCCTATAACCGATAACACTCATATTTCCAATAAAGATGTTAATCAACTGCGGAAGTTCGTTGATTTTAGTCTTACGCAAAAATTTCCCCATTGGAAGGATTCGCGGGTCATCTTTGAGAGTAACAAGCCCGCCCTTCATGTTCGCAGAGTTCCGCATCATCGTAGCAAACTTGAAAACCTTAAAAGGTTTTCCGCCCTTACCGATTCGTTCCTGTAAGTAGAAAATATCATGCTCACCTGTAAGCTTTAGTCCGATTACAATCGGGAGCATAAATGGAAAGAGAACTAGCAAAGCCAGCCCAGAAAAGAGAATGTCAAAAAAACGTGTCATTTGATTTTTCCTTAAAAGTTATTTATTTGCAAAAGAATCCATTTTGAGCACACAATAAATGCAGTATAAAAATGGATTGTTTGAACGCTCCAATATTTTTCTGAAAGGTTTTAAGAAGTTTACGATTATGCCGAACGGAAAACGATACATTACCCGCAATTTTGCATATGCTTTTCTGAAACCAAAGTATTTTTCAAGATATGCATTAAAGTTTGTTTCATGCTTAATACTACGGCTGCCGTTTGTAAATACAACATCACCCAGTTTCAGTTTTTCATTGTATTTAGTAAGCACATAATCAACAAGGCTTGCATTACTATTGTATTTTTCAAATGCAGGATTTGTTTTCTGCTGAGCAAGTCCTATATACTTTCCTTTATGATTGATTATTAAAAATCCAATCAGCTTTCCATTTTCTAAAAATCGTGTTGCATAAAACTCGTTATTTTCAGATTCATGTAATTTTTGAATGTACTCTGAAAAATCTTCAAACAAGATTTCTTTTGGTCTGTATCGTTCAGGATATGCAGAGAATGAGTCTTTATAACAATCAAACAGTTCTTCTATGCAGTCGATTGGATTTATTTCTTCCGCTAAGCAAAACTTATGTGCCTTTGTTATCTCATACCTTTTCTTTGAAATCAGTCTCGACAAGTCATATTCATCATCTTTTATCGTGAACCATCATTCAGTTGGTTCTGAAACATCGAAAGCTGTAATATACTGGGCAAAGAAAGCTCTCTGTTTGGGGTGATTCTGTAAAAACTCAGCTTCAATCTGTTTAAACGAAAGTTTTTCGGTTACAGGCTCTTCATAATCTTCACGAATATAGCAATACTGATAACACTGCCATTTACGAGACTGCCCCCCGTTCATATGTTTAGTAATATTCATATTCATATTATTTATTTGAACCTCTCAAATAAATCTTGCATCTCATTCATTTCTAACTCATGAATATTTGCTCCTCGTCGTTCATAATACTTACTATTATACATTAGAGGACTAGAACTTGATTCAAGCTTTAATACAAGTACACTTTTATCATAATAATTAACTAAACGCATATTTCGTGTAATATAGGATTTAACTTTTTCATCAATTGGTTCGTTTTCTATAAATTGTTTCGTTTGATTAAAGTAATCATCCGCATTTCTATAAAATTTCGATATTTCAGAATCAATACCAGTAATATAAAAGTCATTAAAACTTCTTGCTTTTACAGAATTTCTTTTACAAAACGAATCTGAGTCTTCTTTTTTATCTGCGATTCCAACAAGGACATATCCAATTTTATTCTTTCCAATATTCACCATCGAAGTTAAAGTCTTTATAATCTTTGATAAACATTTGTGATTTTGAGTATTATCTTCTATATTATAAAATCCCAACTTGAAATCAAATAATTGTTGTTCTATTTTCGACTGAGATAAAATATTCTCAAGATTGCTAATCCAATTATCCACAGCAGGATCTGAAACCTCTGAATCTTTAAAGCAATCTTGTATAATTCCTCGTACTGCTTGAATTTTAGTTTCTCGATATGAGGCATTCCAAACATCATCAGAGATTTTATCAAATTCCTTTTTGCCTATCCCATCAAGTTTTTTTATAAGTTGATTATAATCTGAAATATCTTTTCCTGAAGATAAAATATTATAAAATGCAAGAAATAAAACCTGAAAACTTCTTACTTTACCATGAGCACTTTCTTTAAACAATAATTCACTAAAGGTCTTCTCTGAGAAAGCTAATAATTTATCAAGTTCATCGAAAACATGCATAAATTGAATAACTATATTTCGCTCAGAACGTTTCTCGATTTCCTGAATTAGTTTATTTATTAAGAAACTTTTATCCTCTTTCAATCCATAAATAATATCCAATGCATTTGCACTTGGTTGAATATCTTTGCCTAAAAGAATATATAGTAACAAATAGCTAACAAGCTCTTCATCACGAGATAATCGCATATTTTCCGCTGTAATAATTTTTTGCTTTACCCAAAATACTTCATTCAGTTTTATTCCATATTTTAACCCATAAGATGATAAACTGATTTCTCTCATTTTTGAAAGATTCAAAATATCATCAGATGAATCTCGTCTAATCTGGCATGAAATTTTTCTTACTAAATTTGAAAAATCACCTAAAGCTCCCGCTTGGCGTAAATCCTGTTGCGATAACTGTCTACCAGTGGAATTTATACGACGAAAAATCTCTTCAACTTGCAAATCTTCATATTTTGTAATCGATAAAGGGAGTCTATATCTAACCAAATTTCTACAAATATCTGCATTTAAAATAGGTGTTTTTTGAGTAATTTTACCTGTGTCTAGCAATTTTTTTGTTCCAGACATAACACTTAAATCAAAATAACCAGAATACTTGTCGTTGTTGATAACATACTCGTCTGTCAAGAAACTAAATATGGCCTCAAGACGTTGCATACCATCAATTATTTCATAGTGATTGTTATTTTGACTTTCTTTTTCAGCCAACAAAAATAACGGAACAGGATATAAATGTAATATCGTATCAATAAATTTCTGTTTTTCAGATAATGTCCAAACCAATTTTCGTTGGTACTTTCTATTTACAAAAATCTTACCATCCTCATACCAACTGAATAAAACTTCAATGCTTTCATTTGTTGTTTCTAAGTTTTCCATATATATGCTCTTTTATTTTCTAAACAATTTCTGAAACACGAAACCACGCAACCAGTTAGGCATAAGAACTTGCACACAAAGTCTTATTGCCACATTGATGCAATAGCGGGGGAAAGCAATTATCTTATGCTTGAACATCCAGCCCTGCAATTTTGCTTCGCTCTTAAAATATTTCCATCCACCGCGCCGTTTGTACATTTCTTTACCGACCCTCACATGCACAAGAATATCAGGAAGGTTACAGAATATAGCCCCTTTTTCAAACATACGGCAATACAAAAAATAATCCTCGTTGAAATGCCAGTCCTGATAATTCCCCGCTTCTTTAACCATATGAGTATTCAATAGAATACTCACATGGTTAAAAGGACATCTGCTCCGCAGATACCTTTTAACCATGTGATCTTCAATAGGTACATTACGGATTCCAACAACATTATCAGGAGTTCCAATGAACTCATCAATCTGACCACCAAGCACGCTGATTTCCGGGTGTTCTGCAATAACAGCAAGTTGTTTTTCAAACCTGTCTGGAACAGAAATATCATCTGCATCCATAATTGCAATCCAGTCATATTTGGCATGCGAAACGGCCAGGGCATGAGCCATGCCCAGGCCATTATTCTGCTCACTCCGCAGGACAACGGCCTGTAATTCGTTTTCAAACCGTGTTACAACAGAGTCTAATTCTGGCGGGATTGGTCCGTCAACAGTTATGATTATCTCATCAGGACGAACTGACTGATTGTAGATACTAAGAAATGCCTTTTCAAAATCTTTCGGGTTGTCGTTTTTGTAGCAACCGATAGTAGCAGAAAATTTGGGGTATGTTTTTTTCATAAATTTATTTTTTAACGAATTAGATAATTTTTATTTACAGTTAAACGATTCTTGCAAAGCAAAGAATAATCTGAGGATATAAAAGCAAAGGCAAAGATATATATGAAATTGAATTTTTCCAATTATTGCCTTTTAGCTCTGAACATATTATTGGAATTACAAAAATCATAAATAAATCAGTAACTCTCGATATTGCATGTATTGGAGCTCCAAACGTAGCCAATGCAAGTCCAAAAATTGTTACTAAAGCTAATTTTGACATATTGTATAAATTTTTATAATTTAATGCCAAAAATACTCCTATAAAAAAAATTACATAGCCTTCTCTTAACTGAAATTGAAATTTCACATTATTTAAGTATGATGAAAACCCTGAAATACCAAATAAATTCCTAATCTCATCAAACAATACAACTAATGATTTCACAGTAAACTTACTAATTTTAAGGAAATATATTACCGAAAATATGAAGCAAAAAAAATAAATTGTAAATTGCCCTATTGATTTTTTTCCAAATCTCAATAAAATCCATATTATAATAAACAGAATTCCACTTGTATGAATTAGAGTTCCAAGAATTAAAAAAAATATCGATTTCAATATATTTCTTTCAGTAAGTATAATAGATATTCCACAACAACAAAGCGCAATTGATAAGCCAGAACGAATAGCAACTGATGTATAAAGTACACCAACAAAAACCAAATATACAGTCCAAATATAAATTAATTTATGTCTTAAAAAATAGGAAAATTCAGTTTTATTTTTATAAATTTTTAACCCATACGCTGCAATTAATGTCATACTATAACAAGTTAAGCAAGATGTAACAAAACTTATCAACCATAAGAATACACGGAAAGTAATTAGTTTTTTTAAACATGCCATCACATACAAAAATCCAATTTCCATAGAATATAATTCTCTATTACCAAAAAGCATAAAAATTTTGGATTTTGTTTTAAGTTTGCTTAAAGATACATGTTCCCATGCATCATAATAAATCGATGTATCAGCCGTTTCAAAAATAGGTCGAAAAGAAACTATTGTACTATTAATTATTAACAATAAAAGTAGAAAAATTAGTATTTGATATTTTGAAAAATTTACATTTTTTGTTACAATTGAAAACCCGCAACAAATCAAAACATAAATAATATACGTAAACACATAAAAAAACACTATATATTCCTTAAATTCCGGAAGATATTTTATATATTCCTTTTTCTATCTCATCATATTTATTTTTTAACTTAATAAAAAATGGCTTATAATCATTATTCTTTATTGATTTCAACCAAAAATTAAATTCTCTTAAGAAACGGATTAGTCTTTTTTCCAACAAACCAGATTTACAATATTTCACAATTGTATAATAATCACTTGCATAACGATGATAATCAGCAAAAGGATTTCCCTCTTTTTTTGTAGATTGACCTTCCTTATGAAGTATTTGAGCATCAGGATTATAGCAGACTTTCCAATTTCTATTTTTTAATTTTATTGAAAGAATCCTTTCTTCTGAATATAAAAACACATTATCATCAAAAAATCCCAATTCCTCAAAAGTTCCAGCCTTAATCAAAAAACAAGAACCTTGAACCATACCAAAAAAACTAATAGGAGTTAAAAATTTATCGGCCTTCAAGAGTTTTATTCCAAGATATTTTTTTAAATAATAAAAGGGAACTCTGTCAATTAAAGCCGAAAAAGTTGAGTATGTTTTTATTAACTGTTGTCCATCGACATTATCTAAATTTGTAATTTTAGGACCAGAAATAACAACATTCTGCGTCAAAGAAGTTTTCAATATTTCTAGAACATTGTTATAAAATTCTATATCACTATTAGCAATTAAAATATAATCAACGCCATCTTCTATAGCTTTTTGTATTCCTTTATTATTTCCTGCCGAATATCCTAAATTACTATCTAAATTTATAATTGTTGTTAATTCATCATTACAAAAATTATTAATAATTTTATTTTTTATTTCTTGTCTTGAGCCATTTTCTACTATATATATATGAAAATCTGCATTTGAATGCTTTTTTATAGAATTTATACAGGCACAAGTTTCTTCAAATGTATTATAATTTACAATAACAATTCCAAAACGTTCAGACATTTTTTACTCCACTCAATTCTAGAAAGATTCTTTCACTATTATTGGTATCATAAAACGGAAAGTATTCATCATGAGCTTTATTAAAAGCCTCAGAAACTTCATAATTAGATTCTATAATTTTATTCACTGCCTCAATAGTTTCAATTTTTGTTTCATAAGATTTTCCGAAATCGTTTTGCTTATAATCGAAATATCCTTCTTGATATTGTGATTGGCGATATTTTTTATAATCAAACTGATAAAACACAACAGGCTTTTTCATATACACCATATCAAAGAAGACACTTGAATAATCCGTTATCATCATTTTAGATTGTTTTAGCAAATCCTGAAGATTATATTTTTTCCAGTCTGCCAAGACAACTTTTGTTTTTATTGTTGAATATGTTCTCAAAAAAAAATTTTGTACATTTCTATGTGGATAGAAAATTACTTTCAAATTCTTAGTTTCTATAAGTCGATTCAATTCCTTAGATTCCAAAAAATCTATCCATTCGCGCATATATTCTGAATTATAAAAATCAGTTTCAAAACCAGAAATTTGTTTTGATTTTAATTTTAGCCAATTTCTCCAAGTTGGCATAATAATTATCTGATTTTCGTTAGATGAAAAATTATGTAAATTATCAAATCTTGGAAATCCCAATAATTTTACCACACCATCTCTATAACCATATTTTTCAACAATATAGTCTTGTTCTGGTTTTGCCGTAGTTATGAACAGTTGAAATCTACATCTATCCGCATGAAGCCATTCAGCATTATCCTTTGTTACTCCATGTTGTAAAAAAATATTATGTGCATTATAAAAATTATTTAATTCTATAAACGCACAAAGAGCGGCATTTGGTTTTCCACCTTTTTGAGAACTAATATTATACTGACACGTAAAATATAATATCCAATGAAATAAACTTCCGAATTGAATTACTTTACCTAAATCCTTTACATTTTCATAGTCAACAGAATTTTTTTCTATTGCATATATACATTTTTGTTCTGGATGCTTCTCTGTAATATTTTTAAAAAACCAATAACCATTATCACGTGCTTCATATTTTTCTTCTGTAATAAGCCATGTATTCTTATATTTCTTTTTAAAAAAAGGAGAAAGAATAAATGCTAAAATCATTGGGAAAATAGAAAAAACATCTACTAATTTTACATCACGAACTTTTGTTAAAAAATAATTCAAAGAAACCATAGTTTTTCTCTAATTCTTGAAATTTAATTCTTTATTAAAAATGTCAATGAATTCTTTGCTTACAACAGGCCAAGCAAATTCTGATAATTCACTGAGTGCCTTATCAGCCTTACTTAGAGCTTTTTCATAATCATTTATAATGTTTTCAATCTTATCAGCTATATCGTTTGGGGAAGATACAGCAACAATATAAGAATTCTCATCATTGGATGGGTAATAACCAGTATTAACGACAATTGTTCGGCAAGCCATTGCTTCTATTACAGGATAATGGACAGCACCCAATTGAATTTTTCCAGGAGCAACTAAAACATTAAGACTACGGTAATAATCTGCTAAATTTTTATCTCCATTAGGGAATACTAATTCATGCTCGACATTTTCAACTTTATTAAATGCCACACGGAAATGAATTTTATAACCTCTATTTCTTAATATTTGTACTGCATCCGCAACATCAGAAGAGCCCTTCCACGTCTCTTTTCGTCCTATACAGCCTACTATTAAGGGTGTGTTTTTATCCCATAAAACTCTTTTTTTAGGATAATACAAGTCTAAATCCAAACCAGGTGGAACAATATATTTACACTTTAAGGATTTATATTTTCTGTAAATTTCTGCATTTCCAATTCTAATAACTGGAATTTTATAAGATATATATGCAAATAAACGGCAAAGCCTATTGTGTATTCCTATATTATCCCAAAATTCAACTTCATACGCTTGCACATAATAAAATACTTTTTTTTGTGCTGCAAAAAAAGAAACTGGAAGAGTCTGGTTAAAATTGGCTAAAACGACATCATATTTTTTTTTATTTTTCTTGATATAATGAAAAATAGCAAGCAATCGAAATAAAGTATGTCGATATGATGAAGCAGTATTTGCAATATCGCCCTTTTTATTAATCAGCAGAACATTTGCTGTCGTAGGAAAATAAGGTTTATCTTCGCTCGTTGTAATAAAATCAACCTCATGCCCCATATTCATCCAATTAGAAGCCAAATTTGATAAAACCCTAAAACCTCCACCTTTGCCAAAAAAAATTAAAGGGATTAAAATTTTCATATTTATTTCGCTTCCTGTAAATATTCAATTCTTTTCCAAACAAAAAAATACATAACTGCAAAATAGAGTACATACATTAACAAATATCCTATGGAGATACCCTCAATTCCAAAATTAAAACTTTTTGAAAAATAATATCCTAACATTAGATATAAAATGCTAAATGCAATTTCTGTTATGCAAAATGTCTTTATCATAGCTTTTGCTTGCATTAGAAATGCAATAAGCCAACTAGAAATCTTAAAAAAATCCCCCAACAGTTGCCACTTAAAAAGTTTTTTCATTGGTAAAAATTCTTGAGCAAATAGGATTTTGATTACTACATCTTTCATAATATAAATAAGTCCAAAACCAAAAATCATACATGGCAGTAACAATTTATAAGCTCTAATAATTTCATGCTTAATTTCATTAGCTTTTTTCAATTCGGATAAACGAGGCATGTAATAAACACTAAAAGAAGTTGTTATAACCAAAAGATACATTCCAGAAAGTCTATTCATTCCTTCCCAACATCCTGCTTCAACCATTCCAAAGTTTTTTATAACATAGCTTCTAAGAATTAATTGGCCAACAGGAATTCCGAACGAACTAATTATTGTCATAACCGAAAATTTTGAATATTGAAGCGCCTTATATTTACTAAATTTGCTAAATAAATATTGTTTACTTAAAAATGAAAGTTTCTTTTTATAACAAAAAACAGCGGTAACGATAAAAATTAAACTTTGTGTCGTCACAGCATTAATTAATGCTCCGGAAACACCTAACATTGTTACTAAGAAAAGAGATAATAAAAGTCCAAAAATACTCGAAAAAATTGAAATTTTTACATACAACTCAAAGTCCATAAATCCATTTATTATTGCAAGAAAAACTGTATTGAGAGAATAAAATACAACAGTTACTCCAAAAATTATAAAAACATAAAAATATGTTGTATTACAAAGAATTCGATTACTGAAAAAGGGCGCTCCAATTATAAGAATGAAACTGCATATCAAACTTAATGTTAAAGTTATCCAAACAGATGTTCCTACATATGATTTTACAGATTCAACATCCTCCTTGCATTCTGATATATATTTAGTAATTCCTGAGACTATTCCCCCCGTCGCTAAGGTTAAAATAATTGTAGAAAAATTGTTTAATTGACCTACAAGTGCAACTCCAGAGGGACCAATCATAACGGAAACAATTTTCACACTAATAAACCCAGCAAACATTTTTACCAATGTAGAAATTGAAGTCATGGAGAAAACTTTCACAATATCAAGAGATGTAATTTTTTTAAGGAGATTTAGACATCTGGTAAGCATTTATTCTTCTAAAGCGAAAATTAATTTAGAGGGTGTGCCGGATTTGACAATTGAGAGCTATGATCTAATTAAAAAGCTATTCCCAGTTATTAACACACTCAATCACCCAGTTAACCTGCTCGTCACTCAAACATGGACTCATTGGCAAACTTATTTCCGTTGCATGAATGTTCTCAGTAACAGGCATACTGATATTATTCCATTCCTTATAGCACTTTTGCTTGTGCGGGGGAATCGGGTAATGAATCAAAGTTCCAATCTCTTGCTCTTTCAAATAAGTCTGCAGCTCATCACGTTTTTCGCAGAAAACAGGGAAAATATGAAAGACATTACTTTCAAATGGCAAAACAGTCGGCATTTTTATAAGTGAATTTTTGATTCCATCATAATACGCCTTTGCAATCTGTTTACGTCGATTATTATCCTCATCCAAATACTTCAACTTCACATCAAGGACCGCTGCAGCCATTTCATCAAGACGGCTGTTCTCTCCGACATAATCAAATACATATTTCTTTGAAGAGCCGTAGTTACCAAGCACACGAACAAGGTCTGCAATCTCTTTGTTATCAGTTGTAATTGCTCCAGCATCACCGAATGCACCAAGGTTCTTTCCTGGATAGAAGCTGTGTGCCGCAACTGTTCCAAAAGAACCAGTTTTCTTTCCTTTATACATACATCCGTGAGCCTGTGCATTATCTTCAAATAGCTTCAAATCATGTTTCTTACAAATTTCGTCAATTTTTTCATTATACAAACAACGACCATAAAGATGAACAAGCATTACAGCCCGGGTTTTTGAAGTTATAGCTTTCTCGATTACCTCTGCATCAAGTTCAAGCGTTTCTGCATTTGGGTCGAGCAAAACTGGTTTCAAGTTGTTCTGAGAAATCGCAAGAATTGTCGCAATATAAGTATTTGCCTGAACAATGATTTCATCACCATCGTTCCAGCTATACAAAATCTTGCAGGCACGAATCATTAACTCTAAAGCTTGAAGTCCATTCGCAACACCAACACAGTATTTTGTACCAATATATCTGGCATAATCTTCTTCAAATTTCTTGTTCTCATTACCCTGAAGATACCAGCCACTGTCTGTAACACGTAGAACTGCTTCATGCAACTCATCTTTGTATTTTTCTGTAATGTCTTTTAATGAAAGAAATGGCACTTGCATAATTTTAACCTTCTATTTTTCTGACGAATCGAGCAGGATTTCCATACCAGACTTCCCCGGCAGGTACATCGTGAGTAACTACACTACCAGCTCCAATCATCGCATTTTCTCCAATAGTATGACCGCAAACAATAGTGCTGTTGGCACCGATGCTTGCGCCTTTCTTTATAATCGTTTTTGCATATTCTTTAGAATGAACTTTTGAACGCGGAAATAAATCATTTGTAAAAGTAACATTTGGACCTATAAACACATTATCTTCAACTGTAATACCGTCCCAAAGCTGTACTCCGCTTTTTACAGTAACATTATTTCCTACAGTTACATCGTTTTCTATCAACACATGTGCGCAGATATTACAGTTATCGCCAATTTGTGCTTCTGGAAAAATCACACAATACTGCCAAATATTTGTATCTTTGCCGATATTAGTCGATTTACAATCTGTCAATTCATGAATCATTCTATTTACCTAAAAATCTTTTCTCTAATTTCTTGCAAACAGGCTTTTCAAAAAATCTGTTTACAACCATGCTTCCAAAAAGCACAAAAATAAACTGAATTAAAGCCTTTATTACAATATTCATTTCTATTCCAAACCTGTTGAAAACAAAATTTGTGGCACTTATTGTAAGCATGTGCAGCATATAAAATGTAAAACTTATTTTCCCTAAATATCCAAATAACTTATTATCAAAAAGCTTTGAAATTCCATTTTTATCAAAAAAAGAAAAAGAAAATAAAACCATAGCACTGGGAATCCAGAATAAACTCTGATACCTCAATATTTCTGGCGTTTTTTGATAAACAAAAATCGCAAAGCCCGCAACAATAATAGAAAACAACTGAATAATACCAGCTTTTACATCAGATATATTTGTCTTATCTGAATTGTTTTCTTTTAGTTTCATATATTGGTCGTATAATAAAATCCCAATAAAAAAATCAATAAACCTGAAAACCGGATTTATATACACAAAAGCATGAATATATTCGCCGTGAATGAAAGGCAAAATCACAAAGTAAGCAACAAGCATTACCAGTGAAAATCTAATCTTCCTCTTTTTATTTTGTATAAAACTGACAACGAAAGGAAAGGCAGCATAAAAAAATATCAAGTCACTCAAGCACCAGCTCAATGCATTTCCTGAAAAATAAAAATTCTGCTTAGGAATCCAACTTTGCAGCAAGAGTAAGTTACTTAACAGTGCTATACAGTTGTCCCCCCCGATAAGTATTTTATAATTCAGAACAATCCAGAGTATAAGACAAAGCAAATGCAAAGGGTAAAGACGGATAATTCTCTTGGCCATAAATCGCTTCCAAGAAAAACCTTGTTCAATCGTTTTATGGTAATAGCCCAAGCACATAGAAAAGCCGCTCAACATAAAAAAGAAAGAAACCGCACAAGGTCCAAAAGCAACCAAGTATGGATTATCAATTGCATTTTTATGATGTGCAAATATTAGTAGTGCGTTAAAAAATCTGAGTGCCGAAAAAGAAGAAATCATGACAACTCCAGCTTACAGAACTCATCATAATCTCTTATATATTCATTTCCGTCATAGTGGGTACTTGCGAGAACCAGTAAAACAGAATCAGGAGAAAAATCATACATTTCTTTCCAGACCATCTTTGGAAGGTAAACACCCTGACGTGGCTTTGTAAGCTCAACAACCTGCTTATTCTTGCCATCTGTAACCATGACCTTAGAAGTTCCGCTTACATTTATAAGCACAAACTCAGATTCTCGGTTAGCATGTTTTCCACGAACTACATCTCTGTCCGAGCCATAGATGTAAAAAAGTCTTTTAATTTCAAAAGGGACATCTCGATTACCTTCGACAATGACAAGCTTACCGCGTTCGTCACCTTTTTCTGTAAAATTCAACAATTTACAAAGCTCCATGATTGTTTACCTATCCTGTCAAACACCTATATGCAAATCAGATAATAATAAGTCATGTCAATTGATTTATAATAGTTAAATATCTTTAAAGACTTCCGATCCGCAACCGCATATCTTTTTCCGCCGTCACGCAACAGTTTCGTCCATCATCAAGTCACAGACTTCATCCAAAGTCCGCCCCAGACAACAGTAGTCTTTAACTAAAAAATAATATGTTAGAATGTCTTCTGCTCATTACATTCAAATAATGAACATTCGAGATATCAAACTTTCTCGCTACAAGAGACTTTAAAAATGTTTTCTAAGAAAATTAAAATGTATGTGATTAGTAAAAAAATTCGCCGTGTGACAGGCATAGAAATCTGCTTACCCTTTACATGCTTGTCCGCCTACACCTCTGCCCTTTCTGGTAGACTCCGTTTTTTTTGGAATCTCCATACCAGCGCAGTTTTATCCCCGCATTTCCCGGATTAGTGTAGACGCTGCACTTATTTACGCACCAGGCGTGCCTCATAAACAGTAAGCAACTGATATCTATTCTATATTACAATTCAAGTAGAGTTCTGTCAATGATTGTTCAAATTGTAAATAACACACTTATTCCACCAGTTCGGCTTCCTCAAAGTTCAAATCAAATGTTTTTCCGTCGGGTGTCAAAAATGAACGAACCGTGATTCGTTTTCTCTTTTTATTCACGCTCACAATCTGACCTTCATACCCCTTCAGAGGTCCGGAAATCACTTTTAATTTCTTTTCCGGCATAAACTGAATTTTCGAAATACCAAGAACTCCACCCGTCTGAATAAGGAATTCCAGTTCTTCCAGCTCTGTTCCCATAAATTTCAGTGGATTCTGGTTGTCTGGCAGAATTTTGCAAAAACCTTTCACGGAGCGCAATTTTAAAAAGAATTCCGGCGTAAGCTCTTCTGCACCAAAGAAAACATATCCCGGAAAAAGTGCTCCCAAAAACCAGCCCCGCTTTTTCGTATGCATTTTTCGCTCAAAGAAATAAAATTTGGCATCGGAAAAATCATCCTTAAAGATTTCCTTCGCCCGCTCTATAAATTTCTTTTCTTCGCCGGTAAGTACCATTATACAATAATAGGTCATTTCTTTACTCTACCATACAATGCTCATTTTGTGAATAATTTATTATCTGGCAAGAGTTTTGCAAAACCTGCACCCTTTTGGCAAATTGATTCCTGAAATCCGCCTCATATTAGCTCTTTTGAGCAGCAGTAAACTTATATTTCCTCCCGCTGCTTGAATAAATCTTCAAGTATCACCTGATTGGAAATACGACTGGAATACATATTTTTTTTAACACCGTAAGTTGTCACAAATGTCAGCTGAATAGTTTTCTTTGTTTTAGTGACTTCAACAAAGCGGCTGATTTTTCTTCGTAGATTTGCTTCATATTCCTTATCGATTTCAAACTTATCATTTGCAAATTTCATTTCACAAACATTTATAACTTTGTCACGACGGTCGATAAGCATATCAATCTGTGCGCCATCATGCTCCTCATCTCCCTGTACAAACCATGTTGATTCAGTGGACAGGATTCCAGCAATAGAAAGTTTCTGTTTAATTTGCCTGACATGATCGCGACAAAGCTGTTCAAAAGTAAATCCAGCCCAAGCCCTTCTTGACGGATATTCGTAAGAATTAGACCAAAAACTTTCGTCTTTACCATAATTATCTTTCAAAAACTTAAAATAAAAGAGCGTATAATAATCACAAAGTTGATATACAGTCTGCTTTTTCCTGTTTCCATAGAATAAATATGAACGAACAAATCCGGAATTGACAAGATTTTCCAAAATCTTTGATAAATTACCATTTGGTGACAAGCCAGATTTTTCAGAAATCTCCTGCCGTGTGAGTCCAATTTTCTTTGAAGAAAGAATCTCAACTATTTTGATATACTGTGCACTATTAGAAAATAATGTATTATACAGATGGTCGAATTCATCCCACAAGGCGCTATGTTTCTTAAAGAAAAGTTCATCGATATTTTTATTCAAAGTATATTGATTTGACAGCTGAGAAAGGTAGAATGGGATGCCCCCCATTATCATATAACATTCTGCAATATCATAATCAGACCATTCAATATTCTTTTTTAGAAGGAATTCCTTTGTTTCGTATAGATTAAAAGGTTCAAGATAAAGTCTCAGATTCTGGCGATTAAACAAGCCACCTTTGTTATGATCAATATGTTCAACCATCCATGATGTCGCAGAACCACAAACAATACAGACAATATTATCCTTTGCACAACCCCAGTCATTCCAGAACCATTCAAATGCAGGAAGAAAATCAGATTTCTGGGTATCAAACCATGGAAACTCATCAAAGAACAAAACCATCTTTTTATCTTTTGGATAATCAGATAGTTTTCTTCGTAAAATATCAAAAGCCGATATCCAACTTTTCGGAGTTTCGACATTATCATTAAAATACTGATTGAGAGCTGTGCAAAATACCTGTAACTGGATTTCTTTTGGTTTATTAAAGATTCCTGTTACTTTGAAAGCAAAATCATCATTAAAAAACTGATTGATTAAAAATGTTTTGCCCACCCTGCGGCGGCCATAAACAATTACTAATTGAGATGTATTTGCATCTAAGCAGTTCTGAAGCTTTTCACATTCAGCTGTTCGTCCGATAATCTTATCCAACATAATTTGATTATAAAATGACTCTTATTATTTTGCAATTATTATTTGGCTTAATCTGCATTATTTATCGACATTTAGACAAAGAATAACTCTTATGTTAGCGCATCTAAAAAATCATACGCCACTATAAATGGTCACAAGCCCCTAGCCGTAATGTTTTTTCCTCCCCCACCCCTTGACATCCCCGCAATTCATGCTATACTTAGTCAAGGTGACTAAGACTAACTTGACTAAGGAGTGATTATTATGTGTAAAATGAATGTGCTTGAAGCAAAAACAAATTTTTCTAAGATTATCGCAATGCTGGAAAACCACGAAGAAGAAGAAGTTATCGTGGCTCGTGCAGGCAAACCTGTCGTCCGCATTTCACTCGTGCCAAAGAAGAGCATCATAGAAAAACTCGGCATGTTTGCGGGTGAAATGGACCTTCCGTCAATTGATGATGAAAACTGGGATCCATGTGCATGGTCAGATGAAGAACTTAAAGAAGTATGGGGGGACTTGGTTTAATATGGAATTTTTACTTGATACTCATATCATCCTTTGGACTCTGTTCAAACCGCATAATCTCTCGCAAAAAGCGATTGATATTCTCAGCAATAAAGAAAATGATTTCTACTATAGTATTGCTTCAATGTGGGAAGTTGCCATAAAGCACCGCAAGCATCCAAGGGCAATCACACGGAGTGGTACAGAATTCATGCATTACTGCGAGGCGATGGGCTTTACCCGGATACCTATTGAAGACCGGCATGTCTGCTCGCTGGAAACGCTTCGCGAAAAAGAAGGCTGTAAGGGGCAGGATGATCCTTTTGACCGCATTCTGCTCGCTCAGGCAAAAGAAGACGGAATGACTCTCCTTACCCACGACAGCAAATTTGCCTTCTATGACGAACCTTATGTCTATCTGGTCTAAAAAGCTGGCATTTTACACTTGACGATTCAAACATCAGAGTTTACAATAGTAATACACGTTAGTTAAAGGAGGCATGATAAAAATTACATCCGTGTAATTTTTATCATTTGCAGATTTTGCCGTTGGCAAAACTGCGATTTCGTGCTTCCTGCACGACCGCTAATGCGGAGTTTTTAAAGGA
>ODAI011725290.1_pt1 | contig 29776 bp, 22 predicted proteins | sample 1539321 | NCBI WGS metagenome assembly ODAI01 (sample SAMN02144231, study PRJEB22623) | gut metagenome | biome: sheep rumen | host: Ovis aries | place: New Zealand
ACCTGCATTAGCGCCGCCCGCAAAACGAACAACGTATTTAGCATCCTGTGCAAGGTAGTCAACGATTTTTCCCTTGCCTTCATCGCCCCACTGGGCACCCATAACAACAACGTTCATGGTTTTAACTCCTCGTTTCCGCAGAATCATCGCGGATCATAAGAACATTTTTTTGTGAGATATTATCTCGCGTGTAAAAGCATTGCAGACTCATCGCTAGTGTTTTTACATATTGATAATATCAAAATTGTTATAGATGCTCAATGAAGTATGACTAAATATTTGCAGCAGGACTTTCTAAAAAACGATTTACCAGCCAGGCAATTACTCCCAGAAGCCCACCAATGTATACGCAGATTGTAACTGAGTCTAAATGCTTGAAAGCCGAAAAGATTTTTTTCATATTTGCACCTCGTTTTTGTTTTATGGTTTTAGTATAGAAGCGAGGTGTGTCAGATAGTGAAACAGTAATTTTTTTTTTTTTGAATTTTTTATGTTTTTTTTACCAATCCTTTAATTCAAAAGAACTTTCGTGCTCCTGAAGAGGAAGCTCCTTTTTTTCAATTCCTTCTATTTCTATAAACATTCCGTGTGAAATAGTTTCGATTAATCTGATTAGACTTTCAGGTTTGCCCTGAGCTTCCATTTGCACTGAACCGTCATAATCATTATATACCCAGCCTGTAATGCCTAAAGCCTGGGCTGCGTGAATAGCGGTGTATCTAAATCCAACTCCCTGAACCCGTCCTGTAAATCTGTAATGAATCCTTTTTTTTATAATATTCATATTCCATAATCCTTATTAAATCGCTATACTATTTTACTAATATTTTTTTAGAGGAGAAACCCATGGCTTACATTTTTGAAGAACCATCACACACATTTGATGAATATCTGTTAGTACCTGGCTACACAGGTCCAGATTGTATTCCTGCCAATGTTACATTGCAGACTCCAGTTGTTCGTTACAACAAGAAGGCCGGAGAAAAGTGCCCGCTTACAATGAACATTCCAATGACTTCTGCAGTTATGCAGGCAGTTTCTGACGACAAGCTCGCAGTTGCACTTGCTAAGGAAGGTGGAATTTCTTTCATCTTTGGTTCTCAGACTATTGAAAATCAGGCTGCCATGGTTGCTCGCGTAAAGGCATACAAAGCTGGTTTCGTTTCTTCTGATACAAATATTCGTCCTGAACAGACTTTGCAGGAACTTGTAGAGGCTATTGAAAAAACAGGCCATTCTACAGTTGCTGTAACTGAAGACGGAAGCGCAAACGGTAAACTTGTTGGTATTATTACAGACCGCGATTTCCGCATTTCACATTGTCCCTCTGATGCAAAAGTAAAAGATTACATGACTCCTTTGTCAAAACTTGTAATGGCAAAAGATGGAATTACTCTTGAAGAAGCAAACGATATTATCTGGAAGGAAAAGGTAAATCAGCTTCCTGTTGTTGATAAAGACGGAAAACTCCTTCATCTTATTTTCAGAAAGGATGCTGCAAGTCACGAAGAACATCCTCTTGAACTTCTGGATGCTCAGAAACGTTATATCGTAGGTGCCGGAATTAATACCCGTGATTATATGGAAAGAGTTCCTGCTTTACTTGAAGCTGGTGTTGATGTAATGACTCTGGATTCTTCTGAAGGATTTACAGAATGGCAGAGAAGAGCTTTGCAGGATATTCACGCTAAATGGCCAAATGCAAAAATTGGGGCTGGAAATGTTGTTGATGCAGATGGTTTCAACTTCCTTGCAGAAGCTGGTGCTGATTTTGTAAAGATTGGTATTGGTGGTGGTTCAATCTGTATTACACGTGAACAGAAAGGTATTGGCCGTGGTCAGGCTACTGCTACAATTGAAGTTGCAAAAGCCCGCGATGCTTATTACGAAAAAACTGGTATTTATATTCCAATCTGTTCTGATGGTGGAATTGTTTATGATCATCATATTACTTTAGCTCTGGCTATGGGTGCAGACTTTGTAATGCTTGGTCGTTACTTTGCCCGTTTTGATGAATCTCCAACAAATAAACTGATTGTAAATGGTTCATATGTAAAGGAATACTGGGGAGAAGGTTCTAATCGTGCCCGCAACTGGCAGCGTTATGATCTTGGTGGAAAGAAAGGAATGGCATTTGAAGAAGGTGTTGATTCTTACGTTCCTTACGCAGGTTCTCTCCACGACAACGTTACTTTGACTACAAGTAAAATAATTCATGCTATGTGTAACTGTGGTGTTGTAAATATTCCTGATTTGCAGAAGAACGCTAAGATAACAATGGTAAGTGCTGCTTCAATTCGTGAAGGTGGTGCACATGATGTTATTGTGAAGAATTCTATCAAGGCTAATTAGGTGATAGGTTTTAGGTTCTAGGTTTTAGGTGCTAGGGGCTGGGGTGTTGATAGCCTTTGGTGCTTGGGGATAGCACTTGGTGTTTGATGATAGAAACTAGGTGATAGGTTTTAGGTGCTAGGTTTTAGGACTTAGGTGATAGGGGCTGTCCTTTTTGAAGGGGACAGCCTTTTTTTTGTGTGGGTTAATTAAACAATGGCGTTTACGGCGTTGTTTAATTTGGTTCTTCCTCTACTAAGACTGTTTTTGCTGTAACCTGGATTTTTTCATCGTAGCAGGTGAAAATCTGGTCTACATCATCTTTTTTCATCTTAGGCGTAAAGAGACTTACTATTGGAACAATAACAAGGCCTCCTACCATCGCTAAGGCACCACAGTTGATAGGGTTCATGAATTTTAAGAAGATATTTGCAACTGTAATTCCAACTCCATAAATGAAACAAATCCATACAGAAGCTTTTGTAACTTTTTTGCTGAAAAGTCCGTATAAGAATGGAGCAAGGAAGGCACCTGCTAAAGCACCCCAGGAAATACCCATAAGCTGGGCAATGAAGGTTGGTGGGTTCAGGGCAATTACTACAGAAATAACAATAAAGAAAACAATTAAAAGTCGCATTGTAAGAAGAGTCTTTTTATCATCAAGCTTTTTACAAACTGTTTCCTTTAATACATCAAGAGTAAGAGTCGAACTGGAAGTTAAAACAAGTGATGAAAGGGTCGACATTGATGCAGAAAGAACTAAAACAACTACAATTCCAATTAAAATATCCGGAAGGGTTGCAAGCATTTGTGGAACGATTGAGTCGTACATTATTTTTCCGTTGGCCCCGTAAATTGCAGGACTGTCGAAGAGGCGTCCAAAACCACCAAGGAAGTAACATCCGCCGGCAATTACAACTGCAAAGAAGGTAGAAACGATAGTTCCAGTTTTTACAGCTCTTTCTGATTTAATTGCATAGAATTTTCCAACCATTTGAGGAAGGCCCCAGGTTCCAAGAGAGGTAAGAATTACAACTCCAAGAAGGTTTGCAGGATCTGGTCCAAAGAAAGAAACAAATGAACCTTTCATGTTCTGTAAGGCTGGATTTGTGTTTGCTGGATCTGTTGGAATTTCTGAAAGTTTCTGGATGGCAGCAAGGAATCCTCCCTGACCTTTGAGAACTGCAAGAATGATTGCAACAATTCCACCAAGCATAATCAGTCCTTGTATAAAATCGTTGATAGCAGTTGCCATGTAACCACCAAGAATAACGTAAACTGCTGTAAGAAGAGCCATTGCAATTACACACCAGCGGTAGTCAATATTAAAGGCAAGCCCAAAAAGTGTAGAAAGTCCTTTATAAACTGAAGCTGTGTATGGAATAAGGAAGATAAAGGCAATTGTTGAAGCGGCTATTCTAAGTGATTTACTTTCGTATCTTTTTCCAAAAAAGTCAGGCATTGTTTTTGCATCAAGATGATGGGTCATGACTCTGGTGCGGCGTCCCATAATCACCCAGGCTAACAAAGAACCAATAAAGGCGTTACCAAGGCCTACCCAGGTAGAAGAAAGACCGTATTTCCAGCCGAACTGTCCTGCATAACCAATGAATACAACTGCAGAAAAGTAAGAAGTTCCATAGGCAAAGGCTGTGAGCCATGGTCCAACTGAACGACCGCCTAAAACAAATCCATTTACATCTTTTGCCTGTCTGCGGGAATAAATTCCTACTCCAATCATAATGGCAAAGAAGATGACTAATAATAAAACTTTTAAAATCATGAGAGAGCTCCCTAGTTAGATTGAATAAATTTTAAGTGGGGATTTTGTTTCTGTCAATAGAAACTTTTTTGAAGCCTTATGGAAGATTATAGAACGCTTGGAGAAAAAGCCTTATCTTTCAATAATTGCTTGCATTTGCTATAATTCGCATTTATGAACGATGAAATGATTGTGATACGCGGGGCAAGAGAACACAACTTAAAGAATATTGATGTTACTTTTCCACGCAATAAACTTGTTGTAATTTCGGGACTTAGTGGTTCTGGAAAGTCTTCGCTAGCCTTTGATACTCTTTTTGCAGAAGGACAGCGTCGTTATATGGAAAGTCTTTCCAGTTATGCCCGTCAGTTCCTTGGTCGTATGGATAAGCCTGATGTAGATTTAATTGAAGGCCTTTCTCCTGCCATTTCAATCGAACAGAAATCGACTAATAAAAATCCTCGTTCAACTGTTGGTACTATAACCGAAATCTACGATTTTTACCGACTTCTTTATGCCCGCTGTGGTCATGCACATTGTCCAAATTGTGGTAGAGAAATTCGTGAACAATCTGTAGACCAGATTATTGATACAGTTTTAGCCTGGCCTGAAGGTACCAAAATGCAGATTCTGGCTCCTGTAATTCGTGGAAAAAAGGGTGAACACCAGAAAATTCTAGATGATGCCAAGGCTTCTGGTTTTATTCGTGCTCGTATTGATGGTGTAATGGCCGACTTGGAAGACTCAATCAAACTGGATAAGCAGAAAAAACACACTATTGAAATTGTGGTAGACCGAATTAAGAATGGTCCAGATGTTCGTAGTCGTCTTGCAGATTCTATTGAAATTGCCTTAAAAAACGCAAACGGAATTGTTGTTGTAACCAGAAAAGATCCTGATTCTGATAAGGAAATTGAAGTTTTCTTTAGTCAGAAAAATGCCTGCCCGGATTGTGGTATTTCTATTCCAGATTTACAGCCTAGACTTTTTTCTTTTAATAATCCTTTTGGTGCCTGTCCTGAATGTACGGGGCTTGGTGAAAAAATGGAATGGGATTTTAATAAGATTTTGCCAGACAGGTCTTTATCATTTAATGAGCGTGCCTTTCCTTTTTTTAATCCTGAAAGTGAATGGAATCATTCTATGTTTTCTGCTGTAGCGGAAGCATCTGGTTTTACTCTTGATACTCCAATTTCACGTCTTACAGCCCAGCAGTTTGAATACCTTTGGGAAGGTGATCCTGATAAAAAAATCCACTGGATTTATAAAAAACAAAGCGGCGAAGGTTTTAGCGAATACAATCGTCCATGGCCTGGAGTTATAAACGAAATGAAACGCCGGTATGCAGAGGCCTGGGGCGATACTCAACGTACAAATATAGAAGAAAAGTTTATGAAGGTGGGGCATTGTTCCTGCTGTAATGGACAAAGACTTAGAAAAGAAGCTTTAGGTGTAACTGTCGGTGGAAAAAATATCTGGGAATTATGCTGTCTTTCAGTTGCCGATTCTATTGAATTTTTTGATAAACTTGAACTTTCTGCTAATGAAGAAAAAATTGCAGAGCAGATTATGAAAGAGATTAAGGCCAGACTACGTTTTTTGCGTGATGTAGGTCTTGATTATCTTACAATGGAAAGATCTGCGGAAACTCTTTCTGGTGGTGAAGCTCAGCGTATTCGTCTTGCAACACAAATAGGTTCTGCACTTTGTGGAGTTATGTATATTCTGGATGAACCTTCTATTGGTCTTCATCAGCGTGATAACCAAAAACTAATTGATACTCTTTTGAACTTACGTGATAACGGAAATACTGTAATTGTTGTTGAACATGATGAACAGACTCTTCGTACAGCAGATTATCTGATTGATATAGGACCGGGTGCTGGTGTAAACGGTGGTCGTGTTGTTGCTGCAGGTACTCCTGAAGAAGTTGCAAAGGTAAAGGAAAGTCTTACAGGTCAGTATCTGGCGGGAACTTTAAAAATGGATATTCCAGCTAAGAGAAGGCCTGGAAATGGAATGTTTATAAAGGTAAATGGTGCTAAAGAACATAATCTTAAAAATGTAAGTATTCAGATTCCTTTGGGGGCCTTTACATGTATTACTGGCGTAAGTGGAAGTGGAAAATCGACCCTTATGAGCGATGTCCTTTATCCTGCTTTAAGTAATAAGGTTATGAGGACTAATTATGATGTAGGGGAATGCGAAAGTGTAGAAGGTTTTGAAAATATTGATAAGGTAATCAATATTGACCAGTCTCCAATTGGTCGTTCTCCGCGCTCAAACCCAGCAACCTACATTGGTGTATTTGATGCTATTCGCGACCTTTATGCCTCTTTACCAGAAAGTAAGGCCCGCGGTTATCAGAAAGGCCGTTTTAGTTTTAATGTAAAGGGCGGTCGGTGTGAAGCCTGCCAGGGTGCCGGTGAGAACGTAATCGAAATGAACTTTTTACCAGATGTTTATGTTACCTGCGAAGTTTGTGGAGGAAAGCGTTTTAATAAAGAAACTCTGGAAGTTGAATATAAGGGTAAATCTATAAATGACGTTTTGAATATGTCTATTGATGAAGCCTGCGATTTCTTTGCTTCAATTCCACATATTTCAAGAAAACTCGAAACCTTAAAATCTGTTGGTTTGGGGTATATTGAACTTGGACAGAATGCACTTACTTTAAGTGGTGGTGAAGCTCAGCGTGTAAAACTTGCAAATGAATTAGCCCGCGTTTCAACTGGAAAAACACTTTATATAATGGATGAACCTACTACAGGTTTGCACTTTGCAGATGTAAAACAGCTTATGTCTGTAATTCAGAGACTTGTTGACCAGGGAAACTCTGTTGTGATGATTGAACACAATCTGGATGTAATTTGCCAGGCAGATTATATTATTGATTTAGGTCCAGAGGGTGGTTTTCGGGGCGGTAATATTGTATGTCAGGGAAGTCCAGAAGAAGTTGCCCAATGTAAGACTTCTTACACCGGTCAATTTATAAAGGAAATGCTGGAAAAGAAGTGATTTTGAATATGCATTACTGATATAATCAGTTTATCAAATATAATTAATTGAAATAAAGTGAAGCAAAACGTTTTTTTTAAGAAAATTTTGATATCCTCGTCATCTTCAACTTCTTTATTATCTTTTGCATTTGTATGTAAGCGGCTAAAAAGAGTTTTCTGTCTTATTGTGGTTTTAATGACTTTTGCTGCTTATGTTTCTGCACAAGACGTTAAGGTTACTACAATTACAATTAATAATGCCCGTCAGACATCTTATTCTAAGTCTGAAGAAACTGGAAATGAAACAATCGTTCTGGAAGGTTCTGTTGAACTGGAAGTAAAAAAAGATTCTGCTTCATCAACAATTAAAGCTGACCGAATTACCTATGACCGTGTAACTGAAATGCTATATGCAGAAGGCAGTGTAGAAATTACTTCGACCAACTCTGCTTTTGGTGAAGAAACTACTACGGCAGATTCGCTTCTTTTGAATACTTCGACTTTGGAAGGTATTTTTGATGGTGGTAAGGTTATTCAATCTCAAAACGATTCCCTGAATCTACCTTCTGGTTCTACTCTTATTGTTTTTTCTAAAAGATTTGGAAAGACTTCTAACGATATAATTGCTTTTAAAAATTCGAGTTTAACTTTTTGTGATGAAGATGATCCTCATTGGCGAATTGATGCTACCAGAACCTGGCTTTTACCTGGCGGCGAGTTTGCTTTTTTTAATGCCCTTTTATATGTGGGAAATGTTCCTGTTATGTATTTGCCGGCATTTTACTATCCAAAAGATGAACTGATTTTTAATCCTGTTTTTTCTTATAGAAGAAGGGAAGGTTATTCTATACAAACAACAACTTATATTTGGGGAAGAAAGCCTCTTGATAGCAGTAGTTCAAGTTCAACTTCTTCATCTACAACTTCCGATAAGTTTGCAGGCTTGTATAATTTTATTAAGCCAACAAAACTAAAGGAACAGGTTAGGGAAGGTCTTATTCTTCATAATCTTGATCAGGATTATACTGGAAGTACTAGTGAATACGCTAAAATTATGGCAGACTGGTATTCAAAACTAGGTCTTATGGTGGGTTTTGATACTAAGTTTTCTCCTGCAAAAAAATATTTAACAGACGTAAGAATTCAGGCTGATATAGGTCTTTCAAATACGGTATTTTTGGATACCAGTACATATAACTACAATATATATTCAAGTTCTGGTGTTATTTATAAGGATGAAGCAAGTTTTTTGGGTATAAAAACACCCTTCAGATATAGTGCCGATTTGGAAATGACTCTTTCGAATCCTTTTAATATGAAATTGTCTTTGCCAATATATTCAGATCCTTTTTATAACTATGACTTTAAAACCAATCGTAGCGAAAATATGGACTGGATAGCTTATTTTTTGGAAAACACAACAAGTACAGAAACTACAGAGGCCGTTACAGTATCTGAAGTATCTTCTTACATGTGGCAGTTAACTACATCATCATCTCCAAATCTTCCGGACTTTATAAAACCCTATATAAGTTCTTTTTCTGTAAATACAAACTCTTATGTAAATCTAGCCTCAAAATCGGCATCTACAAAATCAATGACATATAAGGGTATAACTCCAACGGATAATTGGTCTTCTTATTCACCAACAAGAAAGTTTTATTATCCATCACTTATCACGCCACTTTCTGTAAATCTGTCAATTTCAGGAACACTTTTTAGCTGGCCTTTAGAAAAGAAAACTTCAAAAAATACAGTTCTTACATATCCAATTCAGCTTAATAAACCGGAGGAATTAAAGTCTGTAAAGGAACTTAAAGAAGAAGCAGAAGCTGCAGAAAGAGAAAAGGAAGCTCAGAACAAGGATGATAAAGAGTCTAAGGATTCTAAAGACAATAAAGAAGAGAAAGATGATGAATTCAAGTTTTTCCTCCCAGAAATAGACTTTACTCCAGAACTTACAACTCTCTCAGATATTTTTAAGTATAAACTGACTTATAGTGCCGCTGCAAATCTTGTGACTCAGCTTAATTATTCTGAAGCAAATCTTTCAACTTCAGATGATTTTAAATGGGAAAGTATACGTTCAAGTATGTATACTCTAAAAACTCCTGTAACGCTGACTTCTGCAATGAATTATGGCGGGGAATTCTTTTCTGTTGTAAATGGACTTTCTTATTCACCTGTTTATCAGAAGCACCCTTATATTTCTACAGATGAAACTATAGGTTATACAGAAAGTGCCCAAAAGACTCTGGTTCTTGCAGATTATAATGCGGAAAAACAGGATATTTTGAACACAAATACAATTACCCTAAAGCCTTTTACAAATCTTAATATATTCAGCGAATCTAGTTTAGCCTGGAATTCAACAATTAAACTTTACAGACGTAATTTTACCGGAGATGCGGATAATCCTCAGTGGGAAGATCTTGGTATAGACTGGGCTGATAAAGATTGTGTTACGGTAAATTCTCTTACTGGTATAATTTCTGCTAAAGAATTAAATAATAAACTTGGTCAGACTTTGACACTTACTGCAATTATGCCTCCTTTACAGAAGCAGTATACGGCAAATCTTGCTTTGACCTTCCCTTATGTTACAGCCTCTTTTAGTTCTGGTTTTCAGGAGAATACAGATTCAAGTACATCTGCAGAAAAACCTTGGATAAAAAATCCATTCCAACAGAGCCTTTCAATTTCTTTCCCACTTTTGGAAAAGACCGCAAGTTTTACAGAAAGTTTTTCTTACAACCTGGAAGACGATAATCCAGAAAGCTTTAAACTTTCTACTTCTTGGAATGGTCTTGCTATTGCCTATGTATCGTCTTATACATACGGGTATGATTTTTCAAAGACTTCTGGATGGACTACAAGAAGTCAAAAGGAATTTTTACCATATTCATTAAGTTTTTCTTATGCATCAAATACAAAGACTTATTACAAGTGGTTTAATCGTATAGAAATTTCACCAAGAATTAATACAAGTATTGTTGCGGATTTGTTAAAACCAACAAGTTCATATTTTATTTTTACTCCATCACTTACATTTAAATTACACGAATTTCTTACACTTACATTTTCTTCAACTTCGAAGAACTCTGTTTTGTACTGGTATTTTAATAATCAGTCTGGAGATTTATATAGTGATTGGGGTGGATTCCCTGGAAATATAATTAAGGACCTTATAGATTCTTTCCGTTTTGATAATCAGTCTATACGCGAAGGTTCAGGATTTAAGTTAAAATCTCTTAATATGACATTGTCTCACGATTTACATGACTGGACCTTTAATTTTACCCTTAAAATAGAACCTAGAGTTATTCAGGAAAATGGCAGCAAGGTTTATGATTTTAGTCCTTATGTTACAATTGGAGTTGTCTGGAACCCAATGCAAAGCATAAAAACTTCAATTGTTGATAAGTACGGCGAATGGACTATGGAGTAATAAAGGCTATGACTTATAAGACTATTTGTAAATTTTCAAATTTCCTTTATAATTTATAGATATATATATGAATGAATATACAATTGTAGTTCCAGATAATGATGTGCTTTCCTGCCTTTGTGGAACCAATGATAAAAATTTAGAGCTAATTGAAGAACATTTAGGGGTACCTGTTTTTACAAGAGGGAACGAGCTTTCTGTCGAAAACGATAACCCAGAAATCTGTCAGAAATTTCAGTTTATAGTTGACCGTGTGGTTGATGAAGTTATGGCAGGTGGAAAGAATTCTGAAGATATAATACATACAGTTTTAAATACTCAAAAGCCTGTAAATGCAGACGAAATGGTGATTATGGTACCAGGAGCTGTTAGAAGGGTTTACCCTAGAACACAAGGTCAGGCAGAGTATATTAATCTTTTACAGACTAAAGATATGGTTTTTTGTACTGGTTCTGCAGGTTCTGGTAAAACATATCTGGCGGTGGCAGAGGCCTTACGGCTTATTCTTAATCACAAAAAAAATAAACTTATTATAACAAGGCCTGTAGTAGAAGCAGGAGAAAGTCTTGGCTATTTACCAGGTGCGCTTGAAGATAAGATCGATCCTTATTTGAGACCTCTTCGTGATGCAATGGAATATATACTTCCTGTAGAAACTGTAAAAAGACTTTTTGAAGCAGGTATAATTGAAGTTGCACCTTTAGCATACATGAGGGGGCGTACTCTTAATAATGCTGTGGTAATTTTGGATGAAGCTCAGAATGCTACCCGTGAACAGATTAAGATGTTCCTTACCAGAATGGGCGAAAATTCAAAGATTTTTGTTACCGGAGATCCAAGTCAGATTGATTTACCTAAGAAATCCAGTTCAGGGTTAATGCATTCAATTAGTATTTTGTATAAAATAGATGATATAGGGTTTATGGAACTTACGGCAGATGATGTTGTAAGAAATCCATTGGTTAAAAAGATTGTAAAGGCATATGAACATGAAAAAGAATGAAGATAAACAAAATGTTGCGGGGCAGTTGTTGTCTGCGGCAGGTTCTTACATCAAGCAAAAATATCCTTTTTTGATTTTGTTTTTTGTAGGACTTTTAATTGTTTCTGCTTTGAACTTTATGAAAATTTCTACAGTTCAGAGCATTGCTAACTTTTCTATTAATGATTTTGAAATTGGGCAAATTTCAGATCGAACTATTATTGCAGACAGGAACTTGGCTCCAGATGATGTAAACCCAATTGCAATTACAAAAGGTGAAAAAATTATTAAGAAGGGTTTCCCAATTACAGAAGAGGCTTTTTCAAAATTAAAGAAAATGGCTTCATCACCCTTGTATATTGATTACAGAGCTTTTGCCAATAATGAACTTTATCTAGTTCTGCTGGCAATTATGTGGTATCTGCTGTTTTCATTTATTCCATTTGGTAGAAAAATTCAACTCAAAGAACCAATATTGCATGTAATTCTTTTTATAATTGTATATTCTGTAACGGCTTTTTGTGCAAAGTTCTCTTTCTTCTCGGATCCTTACAGAATTTGTATTGTAATTCCAACAGCACTTTCAATTATGCTGGTGACTGTTCTTTTTGGAAATATTTCTGCAGTTCTTTTATCATTAATCTTGTCGCTGGGAGTATTGAATGCTGCTAATTGGGAGCTTGCTCCATTCCTGTTTACACTGGCAACATCTTTATGTTCTTCTGCAATTGTAAGAAAAATAGAACGTCGTTTGGATCTGGTAGTTGCAGGTCTTTTAATTGCACTTTTTGAGGTTGTATTTGTTCTTTTAATTCTGGTGATTTATAACGAAACCTTTACAGAACTTCTTCCATTAATTTTAGGAATTATAGTTAATGGTTTTATTTCTGGTATTTTGACTTTAGGTTTACTTACACCGCTTGAAATTATTATGAACACAGCCTCTGTATTCCGTCTTATGGATTTAAGCGACAATAATGTTCCTATTTTCAAACAAATGCAGATTCAAGCAAACGGAACTTACAATCATTCTATGATGGTTGCTCAGCTTGCAGAAAGTGCCTGCCGTGAAATTGGTGCTAATTCAATTTTGGCAAGAGTCGGCGGCTACTATCACGATATTGGAAAGATTGAAATGAGTGAATATTTTGTTGAAAATCAGCAGAATATGGAAAATAAACACAGCGACTTAAACCCAACACTTTCGGCTTCGGTTATTAAAAGTCATGTTAAAAAGGGTGTAGAAAAGGGGCATCAGTTGCATTTACCACAGGCTGTAATTGATATTATTGCTGAACACCACGGAAATTCCGTAATCACTTATTTTTATAACGCCGCAAAAGAAAAGGATCCAACTCTTTCTCCAGAAGATTTTGCTTACCCTGGAAATCCTCCTACATCACGCGAGTCCGGTGTTGTAATGCTTGCAGATACTGTTGAAGCGGCCTGTCATACACTTGAAAACCCAACTTCTCAGAGACTGGAAAAATTTATTTCAACCTTAATAAATGCAAAAATGGATACAGGTCAGCTTAACAACTGTGAATTAACATTTAGAGATATTGCAAAAATAAAGGAATCCTTTGTAAATCTTTTAACTGGTTACTATCACAATAGAATTAAGTACCAGAATCAGGTTGATCCAGATGAAAAAAAAGAAGATAAGCCTGGTGATAAAAAAACTGAAGCTAAAAAACAGGAATTAAAATAATGAATAGAGTTTTTGTTTCTTTGCAGGAAGATATTGATGAACCTCAATGGCTGGCAAATGTAGAAGGATTTGTCCAAACAGCTATGAAGGCTTTAAAATTTGATGGAGAAGAAGTATCAATTCTTTTTTGCAATGATTCTTATATGAGAGAATTGAATAACACCTACCGTCATATAGATTCTTCAACAGATGTCCTTTCTTTTGAAAATGATCAGGAATATGAAGATGAAGAAGGAAAATGGAAGTGCGTAGGTGATATTGCTATAAGTCTAGATACTTTGCCTGTAAATGCCCAATATTTTGACGAAAATAATAATAGTGAACTAAAAAGACTTCTTGTTCATGGTCTTTTGCATTTAAACGGAATGGACCACGGTGAAGAACACATTGAAAAAGGTCAGACTCCAGTTTGCGAGATGCTGGTTCTTCAGGAAAAAATTCTTGAGTCTTTGAAGGATGAAAAAATTATATTATGAGTATTTTTAATCGAAAAAAGAAAAACAAAGCAAAAGAAGATGAAGATAGTATAAATCAGGAAATTCTCAACGAAGAAAAAAAAGACATGATTCAGGGTGTTGAAGATTTGTCTAAAACAGCCGTAAAGGAAGTTATGATTCCACGAATCGATGTTGACTTTATTTCTTCAGATACACCCCAGGAAGAACTTTTTTCTAAAATTGTAGCAAGTGGGCATTCTCGTTTTCCTCTTTATACAGAATCAATAGATAATGTAATTGGTGTTTTATATGTTAAGGATATTATAAAATGCCTGGCTGAAAAAAAGCCTATAAACTTACAGGAATTAGCACGCAAGGCATATTTTGTTCCTGAAAGTAAAAGAATTGACTCTCTTTTAAGAGAATTTAAACGTCATCATCTTCATATTGCAATTGCTATAGATGAATATGGCGGAATGTCTGGAATTGTCACAATGGAAGATATTATTGAGGAAATTGTTGGCGATATTCAGGATGAGTTTGATAAGGAACAGGAAAATATTCTTACTGTAAGCGAAAATGTATGGCTTTGTGATGCCCGTGTTGATCTTGACGATTTGAATGAAGCTTTGGATGCTCAATTTCCTAACGAGGATTTTGACAGCCTTGGTGGTTTTGTATTTGATCTTTTTGGAAAAGTTCCTGTTAAATATGAAAAGGCCACCTGGAATAATTATGACTTTATTGTACAGGACATGGAAGGTCACAGAATAAATATTGTAAAAGTAATAAAAAAACTTGATAATAAAGAAGATGATGAATAAAAAATTAAAAAAGACTTTAATAATTTCTCTTTTAATCTCTTTTAGCTCAATTTCTTGTCCTATTTTTGCCGCAGAAGCAAGAAATGCTATAAAAGTATATCAGCAGGCCCAGGAATTACAGGCTGATGATAACTGGTACGAAGCATCTCAATACTATATTGAGGTGGTTAATATTAATCCTGCTTTTTCGGATGCATGGTTCCACTTGTCTGAATGCTGCTATCATCTTGGAGAATTTGATCTTGCAAAACAGTATCTTGAAAATGCTGAAAAATACGAAAAAGACAATTCAAAAATCCAAAATCTTAAAGGGATGATTCTTCTGGCTCTTGGTGAAACCGAAGATGCCCGTACAATTTTTAATGAAATCTTAAAAAAATATCCAAATGATATAGATGCCCACTTTGGTCTTGCCGAAATTGAACTTTATGATGGAAAGTTTTCTGGTGCTGAAAATCAATATACAGAAGCCTTAAAAAGACAGTCTTCGAACCGCAGGGCTTTACTTTCTCTGGCTCTTGTTTGTGCAGAAACTCAACGCTATAAACAGGCCGAAAAGTATTTGCAACAGGCTATTCAGTTTTATTCTGGCGAAGCAGAAGTTCATTATCTTGCTGCAATTATTTATCTTATGCAGTCTGATTACAAGAGAGCAGAAAAGCACGCAAGAATTGCAGTTGAACTTAGGGGGGATTATGAAGATGCCTACGGACTTTTGGCATCCATTCTATATTCTCAAAAAAAATATTCCCAGGTTATAGATTTGTGTGATTATTTGATTGGAAAAAATAGACGTAATTCTTCTGCCTGGTATTTAAAAGGTGTTTCTGAGCAAAATCTTGGAAATGTTGAAGATGCAATTGAAACATGGTCAACTGGTTTGAATATTCAGCCTCAAGATGAAATGATGAGGATGATGCTGGAACTTACTATAAAGGATCAGGTCGACTTGACTGATGAAAGACGTGCTGCCTGGGCAAACTATCATATTGAAAATGCCAGACAGTATGATTCTCGTTATGATAAAGCTGGTTCTACTTATGAATACCAGAGAGCTTTAATTATTGATCCTTCAAATACAGAAGCAAGACTGGCTTATGCAAATATTCTTGAAATGAATGGAATGCATGAACTTTATCTTTCTCAGTTAAATTTTATAAAGGAAACTTCCGAAAAAGAACTTTCAACTTCTTTAAAAGACACAATTGAAGCTTATAATTCACTTTTGCAGGATACTCTTGCTAAAAAATGGAAGGTAGATCCTTTTTATCTGGATAAAATCCGCTGGAATATTGCTGTTTTCTATACAGAATCAACTTCTACCTTTAATCATGCTGATTCAGACCGCCTTATTGCCTTGGCTTGTGCAGATGTTTTTTCTGGCGTGGCAATTACTTCTGTAAAAACTCAAGTAACACCTGTGTCTGGATATGCGGAAGCCTTTAGAAATGCCAGAGCAAACAATTTTGATTATTTTGTAATTGTTTCTTTGAGCGAAGGTGCTGAAGACCTTTCTTTAACTTCTAAAATGTATTCAGGCCGTACTGGTACAGAAACTTCAACAGATAAGTTTTATGCGACTGGAAATAACAGGCTTTCTACGGTTCTTAGACGTTTTAGAAATTCTGTTTTAGAAAAACTTACAGTTCGTGGAAAAATCTTAAATCGTAATGGAAAAACTGTTCTTATAGATTTAGGAAAATCTGAAAATATTGTAAAAGATGCCGAATTCAAAATCATAAAGAAGGGTGGTTTAAAAACTGCAGATTCAGGTACAGGTCTTTTTTATAAGGATGATGATGTAGTTGGTTCTCTGGTTGTAAGTCAGGCTGGTGAAGAAGTTTCTGAGGCTCTTATAACTGAACATGGTTTTTACGACCGAATTAATATTGATGATGAATTGCTTTTGGTAAAAATGCCTGAAAAAGAAGTGTCGGGTGGAATGGATAACGTTCCAAACTCTGATGAAGAGGGAAATCAGGTTGTAAATAACGAAGTAAAAGGTCAGGAATTGGTGGAAGAAATTAAAAAGGCTGTTGAAAGGCCTGCAATTCTTGAGATTCTTAGAAATATTTACTAGTAAAAAGGCTGGATTAAAGTTTGTTTAGAGCTGAATCCAGCCATTTTTTTGTTTGAATTGGATATACCTGCTGAATCTTTATAAATGTTTTTACAGCCGCATTATAGTCACCAGTAAGATACTGGGCTTCACCAATATAAAAATAGGCTCTGTTTCTTGTGCTTTCAGAAATATTAGTTCCTACAAGTTTATTTAAATCTTTTATAGCCTGATCATATTTTCTTTGAACAAAACTTGTTTTTAGAATTTCAAAAAGAAGATAATCATCACCACCATCAGGAGAAATCATATCTTCTTCAAAAATGTATTGTTTAAGAATTGTGTTTTTGTTTTTTTTGCTTGAATAAAGTTCTTTTGTTGAATCCAAAGTTTCCTGAGAAATTTTTTCTTCATCATCATAATTTTTATCCAAAATATCAACGTAAGGAAGTGGAGTTTCTCTTAAAGTTCCATCAGGATAAACTTTATCTGGTTCTATTTTAATGCTTGCATCCTTTTTTTCTTTTGGAATTAAGTGAGCACCATTTACTGTAGAATTGAAAGATAAGAGTATTAAATCATAAGGCTGGTCGGTAACAATAATAACAGCATAAAAATAGTCTTTAAAATCTGTAACTGTATCGGTATAACTTGTGTAAGTTGCTTTTAGTTCTGCTAAAGGCTTTTTATCTTTAATCTGATCATAACTTGTAATTTGTTTAAGACTTCTGTATAGGTAAAGCTTTTTAATTGGTTTTTCAGTCTTTGCAGGAAGGGTCCATGTGACAGTTATTTTTTGTCCTTTTCCACCAAGGGCTTTAATGTCTTTTACAAGAGGCTGTTCAGCAAAAATAAAAACTGTGAAAAGTAGGGACAATATTAAGCTTACCAATTTCTTCATAATAGTTAATAATATAGGTAGAATTGCAGAAAATCAAGATTGTTGGTATTCTAGACCTATGTTAGAAGAAATTAAATTACCTATAGAACAATTACGCGAAGATATTATGAATGTTTGGGGGCGTCTTTGACTCGGACGCTATCGAAAAATCAATTAAAGAAAAAGAAAAGCTAACAGAAGTTCCAGGCTTTTGGGATGATCATGAAAGTGCTGAAAAAGTAATGTCCCAAATCAGAAAATTAAAAAATCGTGTTGAGCCTTGGAAAAAACTTATTGCAGATATGGACGACCTGGAAGCAATGTATGAACTTGCTTCTGAATCTGGTGAAGAAAGTGATGAAGCCGAAGTTCGTTCAATGTATGATGCTGCAAAAAAACAGTTTGAAAAATTAAATATTCTAAATCTTTTGAGTGGCGAAGTAGACCAGAATGATGCCTTTTTGACAATTCATGCGGGGGCAGGTGGAACTGAAGCCTGTGACTGGGCTTTTATGCTTAGCCGCATGTATTTACGCTGGGCTGAACGTCACGGATATAAAACAGAAGTAATGGATGAACTTGAAGCTGAAGGTGGTATAAAATCGGTAACCATTCAGATTTCTGGAGATTTTGTATATGGATATTTAAAAGGGGAAGGTGGAATTCACCGCCTTGTAAGAATTTCTCCTTTTGATGCCAATGCAAGACGTCATACAAGTTTTGCTTCGGTTTATGTTTATCCTGTTCTGGATGATACGATTGAAGTTGAAATTAAACCTGAAGATTTAAGAGTTGATACTTACCGTGCAGGTGGAAAGGGCGGTCAGCATGTAAATAAAACTGATTCTGCTGTTCGTTTTACCCACCTTCCAACAGGAATCGTTGTTGCCTGTCAGACTGAACGAAGTCAGATTTTTAACCGTCAGGCTTGTATGAGCATGTTAAAGGCAAGACTTTACGAATATTACAGGGAACAGAAAGAAAAGGAAAACTCAAAATTTGCTGCTGAAAAAAAGGATATTTCCTTTGGTAGTCAGATTCGTTCTTATGTTTTTTGTCCATACACCATGGTAAAAGACCATCGTACAAAGTATTCTGTTGGAAACATTCAAGGAGTAATGGATGGTGATCTTGATGATTTTATGAATGCTTATCTGATTGCCAAGTGGAAAGGTCTTCCTATGGATGGCTCTGGAGACGATGAAGACGAGTAAGTCAGTTTTTAGCAGACTGTTTTTTTTCACATTATTAGTATTTCTCACAAGTGTAAAACTATACTCAGAAGCAAATTCCAGTTCATGGGTTATAGCAGCACAGGCTTTTACTTATTCTAAAGGTCAGGAAAAAAATGCTGTAACTGATGCTGCATCTCAAATGATTCCTATTTCTATTCTGGAAAAAATAAGTAAGAATCTTGAAAGAAATGTTCTTCCTGATGAAAGTTACGAAAGAGAACGTTATAAACTGCAAGTTGCCCGCCAGTCTCTTTATCTGCAATTGTCTAATGAATATAAGAAGAAAGATGCTCTTATGCTCTACAATTACAGTCCGGCAGTTTTAATGTCAAAAACCAGGGATCAGAATAAAAATATCGAAAAAATTGAAAAGAAAATTGAAGAAAATCTACAAGAATTAAAAAAAGCTCAGAATGAATGTGAAGATAATATGGCACTTGTTAGTGATGAGCTAAAAAAACTTTCTGATGATAAAAATACGGAATTGGAATTAATAAAGAATCTTTTTCACCGTATTTTTATAAAAGATGAAAATGTTATAAAACAGGAAGATATTAGCCTTTATAAAAATGATTTTACCCAGCTTTACGTTCCCAGTCAGTCTGTAAAAAATAAAGAATACGATAGTCCTGCTTTTGAAAAAGAAATGAATTCCTGCAAAATCAATTTGCTTATAACCGGTTCAATTTCTTCTTATGGCGATTTTATTTCTGTTTCACTTGATCTTTATCTTTATCCTGGTTGTAAAAAAATTGCCAGTCTGATGGAAGTTGGTACATTAAAAGAAATTGATTTGCTTACAACTAGTTTAGTCGGTCAAATGATTCCTCTTTTTACTAATGCAATGCCTGTTAAAATAAATCTGGAAATTACTCCAGAAGCGGCAATGGAAAATACCAGATTTTTTATAGATGATGTTTTGCAGGTATCAAATGAAGAAAGTATTACTTTGGAAGCCGGTCAGCATAATTTTGAGTTTACATGTGAAGGTTATAAAACAATTTCTACAAATTATGTTTTTGAAGGCAATAGAAACTATAAGATTCAGGTAAATTTACAGCCAGTTGTTGAAGGTCATATTGAAATTGGTTTGATTAAACCGCTTGAAGGTGAAATTTTTGCAAATGCCCAGCTTGCAAAGGAAGTTGATTCAAAAAAGGCCCGGATTAAGATTAATGGAAACGCCATAATGGGACAGTTTGTTGATAAAGATGGTCATACAGATTTCTTCTACCTGCCAGAAGACCTTTATTACGATCAAAGTTTTGTTTCTATTAAGCCAAAACCAAGGGATCGTGATGAATATATAGATGTTCGTCGAAGATGGTTCTATGCCTCTTATTCAATGTTAATTGTTTCATTGATTCCTACTTTTTATACCTATGGTAATTTAATGAACGAAGTAAAACTTTATTATTCCGGAAATGTTCGTTATAACGAAGCAAATACCTGGCAAGTGGCAAGTAATGTATGTCAGTGTGTTTCAATAGCATGTGGTGCCTTTATGGTTTATGAATTGGTTCGTTATCTTGTTGCTGCTGATTCCGTTTTGCCGCAAAAGGCTAAGGCCGTTAAAGATGGTAAGGAAACCTATTATGTGCCTCCTTTAGATTTAGATGGAGGTCAGGAAACTGTGCAAACACAAAATGATGATGAAGATATGAGTACAGAAAATATAGAAAATACAGAGAAATCTGAAAAAACTGAAGAAAAGTCTAGTAGAAAATAGGGGAATAAATATGAAAGAATCTTTTGGTGCAAAATTAAAATCTTTGTTTTCAGGAAAAAAATCTATCAATGAAGATTTTTATGATGAATTGACTGATTTACTTGTAGAAGGTGATATAGGAGCTAAGGCCGCTTATCTCCTGGTAGAAGAACTTGAAAACGTTTGTTCAAAGGAAAAAATCACCGATGAAAATCAGATTATTTTGAAACTAAAAGAGCTGCTTCTTAGAGATGTAAAAAAACTTTCTCTTACCCCAGAAAAAGATAAGGTAAATGTCTGGATGGTGCTTGGTGTAAATGGAGTTGGAAAAACTACTTCGGTTGCAAAATTAGCAAATCTTTTTAAGGCAAGAGGCTGGGAAAATCTTGTATTAGCTTCTTCTGATACCTTCCGTGCCGCTGCAATTGAACAACTTGCTATGCATGGAGATAAAATTGGAGTGCGTGTTGTAAGTCATCAGCATGGATCAGATCCTTCGGCAGTTGTTTTTGATGCGGCTCAGGCAATCAGAGCTAAGGGAAATGGTCTTGTAATTGCAGATACAGCTGGCCGTCTCCATAATAAAGAAAATCTTGTTAGGGAATTACAAAAAATAGATAAGACTTGTGCTTCAAAAGCAGATCCTGGCTGCTATAAAAAAATCCTTGTTATAGATGCTACTACAGGACAGAATGCTTTGCGTCAGGCAGAAGTTTTTAACGAGGCTGTAGGATTGGACGCCCTAATCATGACTAAATATGATTCCACTGCCAAGGGAGGAGTAGCTTTTACAATTGGTAAAGAACTTGGACTTCCAGTTTCCTTTATCTGTACTGGCGAAAAATACCCTGATATTCAGGAATTTAATCCAGAAGAATATATAAATGAATTTTTAGGTTTGTAGAATTTGAAAAGAAAATTATCTTTTTTTACATTTGCAATTATCCTCGTTTTTTCACTTGAGCTTTTATCGTGTTCGAAAAAAAATAATTCGGTAAAAGTTGATGATAAGGAAAAGCCTTCAAAAGTTCTGGATGAGTCGAAAGTGGATGAAGGACACTCTAGTGACGCTCTGGTCGGAGAAGGAATGCCTGGAGAAGGAATGTCTGGTGGAGAAGGAATGCCTAGAGGAGAAGGAATGCCTGGTGGAGAAGAAATGTCCGAGGGTGAAGAAATGTCCGATGAAGAAGGCCTTCCAGATGATGAAGAGGTAATTGCCGAAGAAAAAAGAATTGCCAGTGAAATTGGCGATTTGGAAAAAGACCTTTCAGATTCCGAAAAGCCTAAAGAAGAAGAAATTTTCCTGAAAATTATTACAGATAAAGATAATCAGCTTGGCTTTATGGAATATGGGGATGAACTTTTAATTCCTCAAAAAAGTGATGAAGGATTTACTCTTGTTCATTCTTCTAAAAATAAGCTGGAACGTAATTTTTATGATTTAAATCATAGGCTTACAAAAAAAGAAGTTTGGAATTATAAGGATTACGAATCGGCAAAACTGAAGGAATCTTACACCTATCTTTATCTGAATGATACTTTTACCCTGCTAAAAACAGTTTTAGACACAGATCAAAATCAAATTATTTATGAATATGGGCCAGATGGACTTTTGGAAAATGTCCAGAAGTTTTTCTGCAAGGATGAAAATAAATATCTGATTTCTGAAAAACACATACTCTATTATGATGATAAAAGAATAGCGGAAGAGGAAAGTAAATATTATTCTTATTCAGAAAATTACAAAAAAAGAACAGATACTTTTCAAAAAAAATACAAATACTTTTATAATGATGAAGGCATTCCTCCTGACCTTGAATACCTGGAAAACGGAGAACTCAAACTGAAAACTAAGTATAGTTCCGAAAAAGGAACTTACACCAGTCAGACATTTTTTAGCGATGATATTTCTGTAAAATCCTATTATGAAAAAAGTTTTAGGGTTAAGGATGTTTATTACAACAAAATGAAGGTTGTAAGGGTTAGAAATTATGAAAAAAACGATATTTCAGAGTTTTAAATGGATTTTTATAGTTTCTAAACGTTTTTCAAGAGTTGATAGAAACGGTCGTTCAGCTGTTACTTCTTTTTTGGCCACCTTGGGAATTGCCTTTGGTGTTATGACTCTTATTGTTGTAATGAGCGTTATGAACGGTTTTCAGATGAGTTTTATAGATTCCATACTGGAATTGTCCTCTTATCATATTAGAATTGAAGAATTTCCGGAAGAAATGGAAAGTTCTCTTATCCAAAAACTAAATGAAAGTAAGCAGATTGTATCCTATACACCATTTTATGAAGCCCAGGCCCTTGTAACAGGGAAAAAAGGTGGTGCAACATCAGTTTTAATTAGAGCTCTTAATCAAAATGTATATGATGAAGACTCTGGTTTTAGAAAAGAGATGCAGTTTATTAGTGGCAGTTTTGACTTTTCTAAAAAGAATTCTATAGTTTTGGGAGCTAGTCTGGCTAGAAATCTTGGAGTTCATTTGGGAGATTCTGTAAATCTTATGGTGATGAGCGGCGGTTCTGATGTAGACCTATTTTCAAATGACCGAATATTTACTGTTTCTGGTATTTTTACAAGTGGCTATCAGGAAATTAATAATTCTTACGCCTTTGTAAATTTAGATGCTGCTAAGGAATATTTTGGTTCTTCTGCAAAAAAATACTGGGGACTTAAATTAAAAAACTATAATTCTTATGGTCATAGTTTGGCTTTTTTAAGAAAAGCTTTTCCAATGGCAAAAATAGAAGCATGGTCTTATTATAATAAAACTTTTTTTGGAACCCTGAGAATCGAAAAAGACATGCTAAAACTTCTGGTAGGACTCATATTTATTGTGGTTGCAATAAACATTTACAATGGTATGAGACGTTTGGTTTTTGAACGCAGAAATGAAATTGCAATTCTTTCTGCTTTGGGTGGCAAAAAATGGGAAATAAAATCAATTTTTATTACCCGAGGCCTGCTTACAGGGCTAATAGGCTCTATTTCTGGTGTAATTTTAGGTCTCTTAATCAGCATGAATACCGACCATGTTTTTAATGCTGTTGCAAAAGTAATGTACTTTTTTCAATACATAATCACTGCAATCACTAATCCTCAAAATCTTATGTATGTAGCAGAAAATTCTACATATTCACTATACGCATCTATTCCCGCAAGAATTTTTCCTGGAGAAGTTTTTGCCATAAGTTTGTTTGGAATTTTAGCACCTTTGTTCGCATCATGGGCAGCAAGTAAAAATGTTTTAAAAATGACTGTTTCGGAGGTTCTTCACAATGAGTAATATTTTAGAAATAGAAAATCTTGAAAAAAAATATATAAGTGAAAGCGAAAGTCTTACTGTTTTAAAAGATTTGAACCTGACTGTAGAAAGCGGTAAAAAAGTTGTAATTGTAGGTGAAAGTGGAAGCGGTAAATCTACACTTTTAAATATTATTGGCGGTATTGATAAAGCTTCTAGTGGAACTGTTAGGGCTGGAAAATGGATTTTGAATGAATTATCCGAAGCTCAACTTTCTGAATACCGTTCAAAATACCTGGGCCTGGTATTCCAGTTCCATTATCTCTTAAAAGATTTTACTGCTCTTGAAAATGTTGCAATGCCTGCCTTAATTGCAGGTATGCCAAAAAAAGAAGCTTACGAAAGGGCTGGACAGCTTTTACAGGATGTTGGGGTTTACGAAAGAAAAGATCATTTACAGTCGCAGCTTTCTGGAGGAGAACGTCAAAGAGTTGCAGTAGCCCGTTCTTTAATCAATAATCCTCAACTGCTTTTAGCCGATGAACCTACTGGAAACCTGGACCCTGCCAACGCCGAAAAAATTGGTCAGCTTTTATTTTCAATTGTAGATAAGTATTCTAAAACCTTAATCCTTGTAACTCACGATATGAATCTTGCTTCCAAAGGGGATTTTCAATACAGAATTGTGGAAGGAAAATTGCAATGACACTTAGAACTTCCTTCATGTTTGCAAAAAGTTTGATTTTTCCAAAAGCAGAAAAAAAATCTTCTGCCAGACGAAGTCTTTTTGGTGCCATGATTTGTATTGGTTTGAGCATAGTTCCAATGTTTGTTGTTCTTTCAATTACAAATGGAATGATTGATGGAATGACTCAGCGTATAATTGGGCTTTCTTCTGGTCATTTGCAGGCTTATGTTGCTGCTGGAATTGATTCTAATTCCACCGCAGAAAAGTTTTGTTCTTATGCTCAGGGATTAAAAGAAAGTGATGATGAAGTATTGCAGGTTTATCCGGAGGTGCAAGTTTCAGCACTGGCCGCCGGAAAGAATGTAAGAAGCGGGATTGAAATTAGGGCGGTGGAGGAAGATATTTTTGAAAAAAATCAGTCCTTCAAAAGTCTCTTTACATTTATTGATGGAGATTTGTCTGAATTTAAAAATGGCCAGACTTGCGCCCTGATTGGAAAAAAAATGGCTCAGGAATTACAACTGCAAGTTGGAGATTCCTTTAGAGTTATTACGACCCGTTCTGTAAATGAAAAAATCATTCCAAAACTTACAAGTTTTAAAGTTGGTGCTATCATTTCTTCTGGCTATCAGGAATTAGACCAATTTTGGGTTTTTATTCCACTGGAAACAGCTTTCGACAAATTATCGCTGGAAAATGCCAGCTACAATATAATGATAGAAACTGCAGATGCTTTTGCTACCGATCTTGTTAGAATTCAAAGACATTGCAGTTCTTACTTTGGGCGTTATGCAAATGTTTACCGCTGGGACCAAATACATTCTGCAGAATTTGAAAACTTTTCTTCTACCAAGGTTATGCTTGTTTTAGTTATGCTTTTAATAATTCTTGTTGCTAGTGTAAACATTTCTTCTGCCATTATCATGCTTGTTATGGAAAGACAAAAGGAAATTGCCATCTTAAAAAGTATTGGTGCAAGTCCTTCCGGAGTCAGTCTTTCCTTTTTACTGGCTGGAATGTCATGTGCAATTGGCGGAATTATTTTTGGCCTTCCACTTGGAATTATTTTGACAATTTTTTCAAATCAGATTATAAAAGGTGTTGAAAATTTGATAAACTTGTTCACAAGACTTTTTCATGGTTCTGAAATTGTTCTTATGGATCCGGCTTATTATTTGGCAGAGATTCCTGTTGAAATTCCAATAAAACAGATTCTCTTAATTCTTCTTGGAGTACTTATTCTTTCATTTTTGGTTTCTTTTTTACCTGCCCACAAGGCTGGCAAAGAAACACCTTTAGAAATTTTGCGAAAGAACTGATTATAGAAGAAGGTATAAAAAGAGAGATTGAGGATAAATTGATGAAGATTTGTAGAGTGTGCGGTTCAACATTTGATCAAATAGTAAAATCTCAAAATATTGGTTGTCCTGAATGCTATTATACATTTAAGAGTGAATTTCAAAATACTTTAAAACAATACGGAATTGAAACTGAATATAAGGGATCCCTTCCCAAAAGAATAAAAGGCTATCGTTCAACTTTAGTAGACCGAATGACCATGCAAATTAAACTGGAAGAAGCTTTGGCTGCAGAAGAATACGAAAAGGCAGCTCTTTATCGAGATTATCTTAAGGTGCTTAATCATGACGCAGAAAACCCAGAAGAACAATAAAGAAATTGAGTCTGCCTGGTTTGCTAATAAAGGTCCAGATAATGATGTCATTTTATCTACCAGAGTTCGCCTTGTTCGTAATCTTGCAGATTTTCCTTTTCCTTCAAAAATGAATGATGAAGACCGCTACAGAGTAAATTCTCTGGTATACGATGCCTTTTCATCTTTAGACAGTTTTCATTATTTGGATTTTAAAGAATTGTCTAGACCTGGCAAAGAAATTTTAATTGATAAAAATATCTTAAGTGAACAGAAAGTAAGTGCTGCAGAAAATACTTCTAAAACTGGGGAAAGTCCAAAAGAAAGTTATGAACCTACAGCAGTTCTTTTTAATTATGAAGATGAAAGCCTTTCCTGCCTTGTAAATGAGTCTGATCACATAAAACTTTCTGCTTTTGTTTCTGGTCTTGATTGTGAAAGGGCTATGGAAAAAATCTTTAAGGTAGACGAAAAATTACAGGAAAAACTACAGTTTGCGGCTTCTATCGATTTTGGATATATGACATCTCATATAAAAGATTGTGGAACTGGAATGAAAATTTCTATAAGAATCTTAATTCCTTCTATCGTCCTTTCGGGCCAGCTAGATTCCCTTATCTCTTTAATTCAAGAAAAAAAACTTCAAATTAAGCCTGTTTTTAAGCCCGGACAGTCAGATTTGTGCGATTTTTCCAATTTTATTTTTGATGTTTCTTTATCAAACTCATTTGAAGGCAGCGAATTTGACCAGATGGCCTTAATCCAATCTGTAGGAAAATTAATTTTGAAAACAGAACGCAAGATTCGGACAGAATTTGCCGATAATAATTCTACAGTAGTCTTAAATTTTTTTAAGCAGAATTACGCAAAGGCATTGTACTCTCTACTTTTGTCTTATGAAGAATGTGTGAGTATTGTGTCTGCTGTAAAATGGGGACTTCATATAGGATTAATTTCAGGTATTTCTGATTCCGAACTTAATTCCCTTTATTTTAGGGCAAAGTCTGGTCACTTAAAATACCTGTGCGACAATTTTAATTTTAATTTTGAAGACGACATTAAAAAAAGCGAAAACCTGCAAATAAAAAGATTGAGGACGATTGTAATTCAGCAAGCTTTTGAAGGAATCGTCAATGAAAAATCTGTCTCCTAGAGCAAAAAGAATTTTATTAGTTTTGGCACAGGATGAAGCTAGAAAAATTGGAAGTAGTCAATTGTTGCCAGAACATGTTATTCTTGCACTTCTAAAAATGAAGGAAGGCATAGCTTATAAGGTTTTTGATAAACTGGACTTGGATCCAGAAAAACTAAAAAATAACCTTGAAGAAAGTTTTAAGGACGAAAGTCATAATCCTACTTTAGATACAATTCCAAAAAGCCGTCGATATCAATTTTTGATGGATATTGCAGATATAGAATCTTCTGCACTTCATAATGATTATTTGGGAACAGAACATTTACTTTTAGCTGCAATTCGTGATGAAGGTGGAATAGTTGCCCGCTTTTTTACTAATTCCGGCTACAATATCATGGATGCCAGATTTACTGTTATGGAATTACAGTCAGAAAACCTTTCTTCAATAAAACAAAAGTCCGCTGAAAGTATTGTTGATTCTGTATTCCGCAGTCTTTTAAATGATGATGCTGGCGGAGGCCTTTTTGGTATTTTTGATGAACAAAAGTCTGCAAAGAAACAAAATGTAGATAAATCAAAAAATAATCAAAAACAATCATTCCTTTCTGAGTACAGTCGAGACCTTACCCAGATTGCCCGTGAAAATAAAGATGATCCTGTCGTTGGTCGCGATAAAGAAATTCATAGAGTAATTCAGATTTTATCCCGACGTACAAAAAATAATCCTGTTTTGACTGGCGAACCTGGAGTTGGAAAAACTGCAATTGTAGAAGGCCTTGCCCAGCATATTGCCCAGGGACAGGTTCCTCAGGATTTATTAAAAAAACGTATTTTGTCATTGGATTTGGCTGCCATGGTTGCCGGAACAAAATATCGTGGTGAATTCGAAGAAAGAATGAAAAAGATGATGAAGGAATTGCAGGAAAACAAAGATATCATCCTCTTTATTGATGAATTACATACAATTATTGGTGCCGGCGGTCCTGAAGGAACTATGGATGCTTCCAATATCATGAAACCAGCACTTTCCCGTGGTGAAATTCAGATAATTGGTGCTACAACAACAAAAGAATATACAAAATATATAGAAAAAGACCTTGCTTTGGAGCGTCGTTTCCAAGTAGTAAAGGTGGAAGAACCTGGTGATAAAGAAACTGAAGATATTCTTAGAGGAATTAAAGAAAAATACGAAGCCTATCATCATGTTGTTTATGATGAAGATGTAATTCCTACAATTGTAAAACTCAGTCGCCGTTATATTCCAGAAAAAGTTTTGCCCGATAAGGCAATTGATATTTTGGACGAGGCTGGTGCTTCTAAAAAAATACAGGAAGAAGCAAGACCGAGCGAACTTTCTGAACTTGAAACAAACATTTCTTCTCTTATAGAAGAAAAGAAAGCCCTGGTCGATAATCAGGATTATGAAAGTGCCGCTTTAGTTCGCGATAAGGTTATTGATTTAAAACGAAGACTTAAAAAATACAGCGAAGTTTGGCAGGATAATATTAATAATAATGGCAAAAAAAGAGTCTGCGTAAGCGATATAGAAAAAATTATCAGCGAAATGACAGGCATTCCAGCCGAGCAGTTAACTTCATCTGAAACTGAAAGAATTATTCACATGGAAGATGAACTGCATAATACAGTAATCGGCCAGAATTCTGCAGTTAGTATTATTTCTGGAGCAATTCGTCGTGCACGTGCAGGTATTTCTTCTCCAAAACATCCGCTTGGATCCTTTATCTTTTTGGGGCCTACAGGTGTTGGTAAAACTCAACTTGCTAAAGCTTTGGCAAAATACCTTTTTGGTAGCGAAGATTCCCTCATCAGAATTGATATGTCTGATTATATGGAAAAACATACAGCCAGTCGTTTAGTCGGTGCACCTCCTGGATACGTTGGTTATGAAGAAGGGGGCGTCCTTACAGAAAAAGTTCGTCGTCATCCTTATTCTGTTGTTTTACTTGATGAAATTGAAAAGGCGCATCCCGATATCTTCAATCTTCTTTTACAACTGCTTGAAGAAGGTGAACTGAGCGATAATCTTGGTCATATTGTAAACTTTAGAAACACTGTAGTTATTATGACAAGTAATGCAGGTGCTCGTCAGATTACAAATGAAGGTAAAGTTGGTTTTGGAACACTGGAAGGAGTAATGCCTTATGAAGAAATAAAGGCAGGTGCTCTAAATGAACTTAAAAAACTTCTTAGTCCAGAGCTTTTAAACCGTATTGATGATGTAATTGTGTTTGATGCACTTACTAAAGATGAAGTTTCTAAGATTCTGGATATTCAAATTGCTGAACTTGATCAGAGACTTGCAGATAAGGGACTTTCAATTGTAATTGATGATGAAGCTAAGGACTATCTGATTGAACATGGCTATAATCCTGCAATGGGTGCCCGTCCAATGAAACGTCTTTTACGAAAAGAAATTGAAGATCCTTTATCAATGGAACTTTTATTAAATGCCGGTAAGGACTTTAATGCGGTTGTAATTTCCTGCATTGACGGAAAGATTGTGGTAAAGCTGGAAAAGGAAGAAATCTTCCCTATACAAAAAAAACACGTTATAATTGAAGAAAAGAGGTAAAAAATGAAAGAGTTTCTTCCATACGAAACAGTTCGTAATGACGCATTAAAATTAGCTCATAAAATATATAAAGATGGTTTTA
>ODAI012491222.1_pt1 | contig 29770 bp, 23 predicted proteins | sample 1539321 | NCBI WGS metagenome assembly ODAI01 (sample SAMN02144231, study PRJEB22623) | gut metagenome | biome: sheep rumen | host: Ovis aries | place: New Zealand
CGAGTTTCCAGTCGAAACCCTGCATACGGAATACCGGCTCTATCGCCTTTCCTAATTGTCCGATGCAGCTCTGCTCCTGTTGTTCTTGTCGCGTCAGTGCATCGTTGTGGGGATAATAGCCCAGTGCCCAGACTATGATACTGGCAACCAGTATGATACCTCCCATCTTCTTAAGATATTGTTTACCCTTCTCCCACGTATGCCGAATAATAGCCTTTGCTGTCGGGAACCGGTATGGAGGCAGTTCCATTACGAACGGTACGTCGTCGCCCTTGATAAGATAGCGGCTGAATACGCGGCTCATGATGACGGCCATTGCTATACCTATTATATATAGTGAAACCATCACGGTGCTTTGGTATTTCACGGCGAAGAACGAGCCAGTGATCATTATATAGATAGGCAGTCGTGCCGAGCAGCTCATCATCGGCAGTATGAGCATCGTAATGAGTCGCGAGCGCCGGCTTTCTATCGTTCTTGTGGCCATCACTGCCGGAACGTTGCACCCGAATCCCATAATCAGCGGTATGAACGACTTGCCGTGCAGACCCATCTTGTGCATCAGCTTGTCCATGATAAAGGCGGCTCTCGCCATATATCCTGAATCCTCCATGAACGAGATGAAGGTATATAGTATGAGTATCTGCGGCAGGAACACTATTACTGCTCCCACTCCGGCAATGGCTCCATCTACTACCATCGCTTTCAGCGGTCCGTCGGGCATTAGCGAGCTTATGGTGTCTTTCAGCCATTCCACTCCGGCGTCAATCCAGTCCATCGGATATTGGCCCAGGGTGAATGTCACTTCGAACATCAGATAAAGCAGCAGCAGGAATATCGGGAATCCCAGCCATTTGTTCGATATGAGGTTGTCGAGAACATGTGTGATGCGGTAGGTGTCGTGGTTGCTGCCTTCTTTGTATCCCACTTCCTGCAGTGCACCGCGTATGAATCCGTATTTGGCGTCCATAATGGCAGTCTCGCTGTCGTCGCCGGTTTCTTCCAGCACTCTTGCCGCCGCCTTGTCGCGGGCTTCCATGATGGCCTTCGCGTCGGGCAGACTGTCCACGAGCCGTTCGGTCTCGCTGTCGTTTTCAAGCAGTTTGATGGCAAGGTATCGGGTGGAGTAGTGCGAGGTGATTGCTGTGTCGGGTTTCAGGTATTTCTGTATTTCCCTGATTCCGTTTTCCAGTTCATGACCGTGATTGATGTGGATATGACGAAAGTGGGGCTCTGTGTCTTCGTCGGTCTCATAGATGCGTATCACCTCCTTGAAGAGTTCCTTTACTCCCCGTCCGTTCTTGAATACCGTTGGAATCATTGGCACTCCAATCAGCTTGCCCAGCATGTCGTAGTTCAGTATGTCGCCGCGTTGTTCACTCTCGTCGAACATGTTCAATGCGCACACCATGCGCACATGCATGTCGATTAGCTGTGTGGTAAGGTATAGGTTTCTCTCGATATTGCTCGTGTCGATTACATTGATAATAACATCGGGAGTCTTTTCTATTATTTGTTTTCTCACGTAAAGTTCTTCCGGACTGTATGCCGACAATGAGTATGTTCCCGGCAGGTCAACGAGGTTGAAGTTGTAGCCTTCAAACGTAGCGTGTCCTTCCTTTGCATCGACAGTGACCCCGGAATAGTTGCCCACGCGTTCGTGGGCACCGCTGGCAAAGTTGAAGAGCGATGTCTTTCCGCAGTTGGGATTGCCCACGAGGGCCACATTGATAGTTTTGAAGTTTCTGTCGCGCGGGGCCTCGTGAGCGTTTTGTTCCACCTCTATAAGATCGGCTTCTTGACGGCGCAACGACACCTCATATCCCATAACCTTATATTTCACCGGATCTTGCAGAGGGGCATTCAGCAGCACTTCCACGGTTTTTCCCTTAATGAAGCCCATCTCTACGATGCGTTTGCGGAAGCCTCCATGTCCAAGCACCTTTACGATGACACCCTGCTCGCCGGTTTTAAGTTCTGACAATTTCATTGGTAATAAATACTTTTGCGTGCAAAAGTACAAAAAAGTTTTCAAACTTTAGCAAATTCACGCTCATCAGAACATCAGAATACCTACTTTTAGGGATGCTGGGCGGTCATTTGCTATCGATTTTTGCGAAGAGAATTCTGAAATCGCGGAAATGCTGTCGTTCGGAACACAGAGAATTCTGAGAAAACGGAAATGCTGTCGTTCGGAACGACGGGAATTCTGAAATCGCGGAAATGCTGTCGTTCGGAACACAGAGGAAACTGAGAAAACAGAAATGCTGTCGTTCGGAACGACAGGAATTCTGAAATCGTGGAAATAGTTGTGCTCGGAACGACAGCTTGTTATTCGTAATTTTATCATGCATTATTAGTCATGAAAATTTGGAAGTTCAGAAGAAAAAAACTATCTTTGCATCATGAAACAGTAAAAATAGTAAGAGTAAAAAATAAGAAACTATGATTGAGTATTTATCTGCAAATTTGTGGCAGATGTGGGCGGTGGTTTCCGTCGTATGTCTGATTGTCGAGCTAATGAATGGCGATTTTTTCATCGTTTGCTTCTCTATAGGAGCAGTGGCAGCTACGATAGCAGCGCCGTTTGTGGGCTTTTTCTGGCAGCTTGCCGTATTCATCTTTTTTTCGGCGTTGAGCATCTTTTTCGTCCGTCCTTTTGCCTTACGATATTTGCACCGGAACGACAGTGAACGTGTGAGCAATGCCGACGCCATCATAGGACAGACAGGAGTCGTCAGCACGGCTATTCCGGCTGGCGGCTTTGGTCGTGTGGCTCTTGGCGGCGACGACTGGAAGGCTGTTGCCGACAGTCAGGAGGAAATACCTGTAGGAACGAAAGTAGAGGTTGTGGGGCGCGAGAGCATAATCATCACAGTCAGGAGAATAGAGAATTAACGATAGAATAACTAACTTAAAATCTTAACATTATGATTTATTTATTAGGTGTTTTGGTGTTTTTGGTGCTTGTCTTTGCAAAGATGGCACTTGTGATTATCCCTCAGTCGGAGACGAAGATTATTGAGCGTCTCGGAAAGTACTACGCCACGCTGAAACCGGGCATCAATATCATCATCCCGTTCATCGACCGTGCCAAGACCATCGTTGTGCTCAACCGTGGTCGATACAGCTATTCCACCGACATCGATCTTCGCGAACAGGTATATGACTTCCCGTCGCAGAATGTTATCACCAAGGATAATATTCAGATGGAAATCAACGCTCTGCTTTATTTCCAGATTGTAGATCCGTTCAAGGCTGTATATGAGATTTCAAATCTGCCAAATGCCATTGAGAAACTCACCCAGACCACACTGCGTAACATCATCGGTGAGCTGGAACTCGACGAGACGCTCACCAGTCGCGATACCATCAATACCAAGCTGCGTGCCGTGCTCGATGATGCTACCGACAAGTGGGGAGTAAAGGTGAACCGCGTTGAGCTTCAGGACATCACACCACCGGTGAGCGTGCTCAATGCGATGGAGAAGCAGATGCAGGCAGAGCGTAACAAGCGTGCCCAGATTCTTACATCCGAAGGCGAGAAGGCGGCAGAAATCCTGGCATCGGAGGGTGAGAAGACTGCTGTAATTAACAAGGCTCAGGCTGCCAAGGAGAAAGCGATACTCGAAGCTGACGGTGAGGCTCAGGCCCGCATACGCAAAGCCGAGGCCGAGGCAAAGGCTATTGAGCTGATTACCGAGGCAGTGGGCAAGAGCACAAATCCAGCCAACTACCTGCTTGCCCAGAAGTACATTCAGATGCTTGCCGAGGTAGCCGACGGCAATAAGACAAAGACCGTGTATCTGCCATACGAGGCTACCAATCTTATGGGTAGCATCGGCGGTATAAAAGATCTGTTCAAGGAATAAAGCCGCGTGATTTCAGCTCCTTGCAAATTGTATGCGTATAGGCTTTCTGGCTTTCGCTGTTGAGGTGCATCTCGTTTGAAAAACGCAGAGTATCCGAACCATAGAGCCGCGTATAGTCTATAAACGGTACTCCCTCTTTCGCGGAGATGGCATTTACCATCTCCGTGAATTTTTTCATGTCGAAATGCGGACAGGCATCCACTGTGTGCATGGGTGAGCAAATCATGACCGCCTTTATGCCTTTGGCTTTGCATTCCTTAAGGAAACTGATGAACAGAGCAACCTTGTCGGAATCGTTTTCCAACGGATGGAACTTTTCTTCGCCAAAGCAGACTCGTTGATAGCCTGATTGCGTTTCCGGCTGCACGCTGTCGGAAAATACAAAATTGATATAGTTTGTGATGCATTGTGAGACGAGTCCCATGTATTTCGTCGGCAGATACTTGTCGGCAGGCGTAAGCTCCGGGCACTTCTTTATCAAGAATTCAAATTCCGGCCGGTCGATATATGGCAGAAACTCGATTCGGTAGTTAGGGTTCACGTCGTGGAAGAAAACCCAAGGACCGATGTCAATAATAATGTATTTGGGATTTCGGTTATGTCGGGAGTAGCCTTTATACATTATATTGTAGATGAAGTCGAAGGGATAGCCGGCAATGGCCAGGTTTGTGCTTCGCAACGACAGAGTCGAGTCGATAATTTCAACATTATAGTTGGCTCCGCGCGAATTGCCGAGAATAATCAGGTCGGCATTCGAACTGTCATTGTAGGCTGTGCTTATTTCATGATAAAGCCATGTCTTGTCGTAAGAACATGCCGCATTGTCGTATATATGCTGCAAGATGAAAGGCGGCACGGCAAGGCATACGGAGAATGCTATAATCTTCAGGATGAAACTCTTCATGGTGCTAAAACTGGAAATAGATAAACTCGCTCATCTCTTTAGGAGCATACACATATATAGCATATACTACGGCAGTGTAGATGGCATATCTCGTAAAGCGTGACTTCACGGCGCCTACGTCAAGGGCATGTTCCTTGTCGCGCTGAATCCATTCGATGATGATGACTGCAAGGCAATAAAACAGTACCGGAGTGTCGTGCAGTCCGATGAAGTCGAGCAGGGTGGGAGAGAGCATTTGCGACAGAAAGCCTGCGGCCTGGACCATATCTTCAGACCTGAATATAATCCACCCTACGACTACCAGCAGGAATGTCAGCATGATCTGCGACAGTTCTTTGAGCGACGGCAGCTTCTTACCGTAAGCTGCTACATGCTCATATTTATGCCGTAGTCCGAGCGTCATGAACAAGGCTATCAGAAGTGCATGGTAGAGCCCCCAGATGACGAACGTCCAGTCTGAACCGTGCCAAAGGCCACTTACTAAGAATACTATAACGGTGTTGCGGATGACTTTAGCCCGTGAGCAGCGGCTGCCGCCAAGGGGGAAGTATATGTAGTCGCGGAACCATGTCATCAGCGAGATGTGCCACCTGCGCCAGAACTCTGAAATGTCGCGAGAGAAATAGGGATAGTGGAAGTTTCGCTTCAGATTAAATCCGAAAAGACGAGCACAGCCAATAGCTATATCGCTGTAGCCGGAGAAGTCGCAGTATATCTGAAAAGAGAACAGGACGGCCACTACCAGCAGCTGTGCGCCGGGATACATGTCGTAGGAATCCCAGTATTTGTTCACAACGATGGCGCAGTTGTCGGCTACCACCATCTTCTTGAAAAATCCCCAGAGCATCTGCCGGCATCCGTCAACGGCTTTGCCGTAGTCGAACGACCGCCTCGACTGGAATTGTGGCAGAAGGTTTGTCGCACGTTCAATAGGACCAGCTACAAGCTGGGGGAAGAAACTGATGTAGGCAAAGAACTCAATGGGGTCGTGGGTAGCCCGGATGTTACCTCTATACACATCTATGGTATAACTCAGGGCTTGGAATGTGTAGAAACTGATGCCTACAGGGAGTATGATGTTGAGCGTCGGCCAGTCGAGTTCGTGGCCAAAAGACCGCGTAATCACCGCAATATTGTCAACAAAGAAGTTGTAGTATTTGAATACTCCAAGGATAATCAGATTGATGATGATGTTGGACGCACTGATGCATTGCTGCAATTGGCGCCTGCCATCATGTCTCTCTATCAATATGCCGCTGATATAGCTGCATAGCGATGTGAAAGCTATCAGGAAAAGGAATTTCCAATCCCACCAGCCATAGAATATATAACTGCATACCACAATGAACATGTTCTGAACTCTGCGTTCGCGGAATACGAACCAGTAGAGCAGAAAGACCGTCGGTAAGAACAGCAGGAACTCGAATGAATTGAATAGCATTCCGCTCGGATTGACAGTGTCTAAACGTTAAAGTATTCGTCAAGTTGCTTGGCGGCGCTTCCTCCGTCGTTAGGCAGGTCTTCAATCACCTTTCCATGTTCAAGTAGCACGATACGCGTTGAGATGTCGATGGTGTGGGCGAGGTTGTGGCTGCTCACGAGTATTGTTGCGCCGGTCGCCTTGTTGTAGTCTGTGAGCAGTTGCTTCAGGATGTTCTGGCTCGACGGGTCGAGGAAGTTGAACGGCTCGTCGAGGATAACTGTCTTTGGCCGTCCAAAGAGTGCCGATATTATTCCTACTTTCTGCTTGTTGCCTGCCGAGAGGTTGCGTATGAGCTTATTGTGGCCGAACACCTCACCATTGGCAAAACGCTCAAAGTCACGCAGACGTTCGTCGGCTTCTTGCTGCGATATTCCTGATATTTTTGCAAGAAACTTGAAAAACTCCTCCGGGGTGAGAAAGTCGATGAGGAATCCCTCGTCAATATACGAACCGGTGGTTTGCTTCCACTCTTCACTCTCTGCCGGGTTTATTCCATCGAGACTTACCTCACCGTCGTCTGCCTTTATTAGGTCGAGTAACAGGCGGAAGAGAGTAGTCTTGCCGGCACCGTTGTTGCCGACAAGACCAAGGATATCGCCGTCGCCGATTGTCAGCGACGGGATATCACAGGCGACGTTCTCGCCAAACTGCTTCTTGAGATTGTCTATTCTTATCATTATTCTATTCTACAAGTGTTTTGACGCAGGAAGAGCGTCGGCTTCTAAATTTATACCAGTCCTTTGCCGTGACAGTTCTTGAATTTCTTGCCGCTACCGCAGGGACATGGATCGTTGCGCCCAGGCATCTTGTCGCGCATGATGGGCTGGCGCGGCTGTTGCGCACGCGTGTCGTGGGCGGCTGCCGCTGCCTGGTTGGGGTCAGTAAGCTGCTCCTGCGTCAACTCCTGCTTGTTTTCTGTGTATTGATGTCGCTGTGTGTGCTCCTCTGGAGCAGCTTCCCTCACTTGCTCCTGTTGCATCTCGGGGATTGCGGCGCGCATGAGAATGCTTACGATGCGGTTATTCATGTTGTTCACCATGCTGTCGAAGAGTTTCACGCTTTCGAGCTTAAAGATGAGCAACGGGTCTTTCTGTTCGTAGGATGCGTTCTGCACGCTATGCTTCAGTTCGTCGAGGTCGCGAAGGTTTTCCTTCCAGCAGTCGTCGATGATATGCAGCAGAATCTGCTTCTCGAATTCCTTTATAATGGTCTTGCATTCGTCGTTGTATGCCTGCTCAAGATTGCAAGCAATATTATACATGCGACGGCCGTCGGTAATAGGTACGACTATGCGCTCGTACATCTGGCCCTGATTCTCGAACACCTGTTTGATTACGGGCATTGCAACGGTCTGAATTCGTTCTGTGATGCGCTTGAATTTATCCATTGCCGTCTGGAATGCAGCTTCGGCCAGGTCGTCGTGGTTCTTGTTGATGAAATCGTCGCTGCTGAACGGAACCTCCATTGCGAAGATATGGATGAACTCCTCTTTGCAACCCTCGTAGTCGTTGTTCTCGATGATGTTTGCAATGCGGTCCCATATCATGTTAGAGATGTCCATGCCTATGCGCTCGCCCATGAGGGCGTGGCGGCGCTTCTCATATACCACGGTTCGCTGTTTGTTCATCACATCATCGTATTCGAGCAGACGCTTTCGGATGCCGAAGTTGTTTTCCTCTACCTTTTTCTGTGCACGTTCAATGCTCTTGTTGATCATCGGAGCTTCGATTACCTCGCCCTCTTTGAATCCCATGCGGTCCATGATGCTTGCGATACGCTCTGAACCGAACAGTCGCATGAGCTTGTCTTCAAGCGATACGAAGAAAATAGAGCTTCCAGGGTCACCCTGACGTCCGGAACGTCCACGTAGCTGACGGTCAACGCGTCGGCTTTCATGACGTTCGGTGCCAATGATTGCCAGTCCGCCTGCAGCCTTCACCTCGGGCGACAGCTTGATGTCGGTACCACGACCGGCCATGTTGGTAGCAATGGTCACAGCACCCAGGGCGCGCTCTTCTTCCTTGATGAGCGTATTAGCCTCGCGCACGGGTACATTATTTTTCTTAGCAGCTTCCTGCTCCAGCGTTTCCTGATAGCGAACGGCACTCAGACGGTCGCTGAAAGCACGGCCGTCGGTGGCCACGTATGCCGTGCCTTTGGTCGACTGACCGGCCAGAGCCACGATATCGGCTTCCTTCTGGTGCAGCTTGGCATTGAGCACCTGATGTGGAATCTTGCGCATGGAGAGCATCTTCGAGAGCAACTCGGATATTTCCACGGATGTGGTGCCGACGAGGGTGGGGCGTCCGCTGTTGCGCATCAGCTCAATTTCCTCGATTACGGCATTGTATTTCTCGCGCGCTGTCTTATACACGCGGTCGTTCTGGTCGTTGCGTATCACCGGACGATTGGTGGGAATCTCTACCACGTCAAGCTTATAGATGTCCCAGAACTCGCCTGCCTCGGTAGATGCGGTACCGGTCATACCAGCCAGCTTGTGATACATACGGAAGTAATTCTGCAGCGTGATGGTGGCAAATGTCTGCGTTGCAGCTTCCACTTTTACGTGCTCCTTGGCTTCAACGGCCTGATGCAGACCATCGCTCCAGCGGCGACCTTCCATGATACGGCCAGTCTGCTCGTCAACAATCTTTACCTCGCCGTCGATAACCACATACTCGTCGTCCTTGTTGAACATGCAGTAGGCTTTGAGTAGCTGCTGAAGAGTGTGTACGCGCTCGCTTTGCACGGCATAGTGACTCATCAGCTCGTCTTTCTTGTTTACGCGCTCCTCGTCGCTCAATCCTTTTTCCACTTCGAGTGCCGATAGCTGAGATGCAATGTCAGGAAGTACAAAGAGTTGTTTGTCGTTCACCTGATTGGAGAGCCAGTCGGTACCCTTGTCGGTGAGGTCGCACGAGTTGAGCTTTTCGTCAACCACGAAATAGAGTGGCTTTACGGCCTCTGGCATTCGGCGGTTATTGTTCTCCATATAAATCTCTTCGGTCTTGAGCATTCCCGACTTGATGCCATCCTCTGAGAGGTATTTGATGAGTGGTTTGTTTTTGGGCATGGCTTTGTGAGAGCGGTATAGCGAAAGGAATCCTGCGTCGAGCTTTTCCTGACCCTCTTTCTTCTGTCCTGATTCTATTAGCTTGTTTCCCTCGGTGATGAGAGTCTTTGCTTCGGCAAGATACTGTGTGGCGAGCTTGCGCTGCACTTCTACCAACCGCTCCACCAGTGGTTGGTACTGCTCGAACATCTGGTCGTCGCCCTTTGGCACCGGACCAGAGATGATGAGAGGTGTTCGTGCATCGTCGATAAGAACTGAATCGACCTCATCCACGATGGCGAAGTTGTGGGAACGTTGCACGAGGTCTTGCGGCGATATTGCCATATTGTCGCGCAGATAGTCGAAACCGAACTCGTTGTTGGTTCCGAAGGTGATGTCGGCCTGATATGCTCGGCGGCGCTCCTCGCTGTTTGGCTGGTGCTTGTCGATACAGTCAACCGACAGCCCGAGGAACATATAAAGAGGCCCCATCCACTCAGAGTCGCGCTTTGCCAGATAGTCGTTCACTGTCACTACGTGTACACCATTACCGGTGAGTGCATTGAGATAGACGGGGAGTGTTGCCACGAGAGTCTTTCCTTCGCCTGTAGCCATCTCGGCTATCTTTCCCTGATGTAGCACGATGCCTCCGAAAAGCTGTACATCGTAGTGGACCATCTCCCATTTCAAGTCGTTGCCTCCGGCAGTCCAATGGTTGTGGTATATCGCCTTGTCGCCATCGATGGTAATGAAGTCCTTGCGGGGATCGGCAGCCAGATTGCGGTCGAAGTCGGTGGCTGTAACAATGGTCTCTTCGTTCTCTGCAAATCGGCGTGCTGTCGATTTTACTATGGCGAATGCCTGTGGCATTACTTCGTTTAAGGACTTCTCGTATTCTTCAAGCACCTCTTTCTCCAGTTTGTCGATGTGGTTGAATATGTCGGCACGCTCGTCAATAGGCGTGTCCTCAATTTTTGCTTTCAGGGCTGCTATCTGTTCCTTCTGATCTTTGCCTGCACTCTGTACCTGTTGTTGTATTGCCTTGCTGCGTGCTCGCAGTTCATCGTTGCTCAGGGCATCGATTTCGGGATATACAGCCTTCACTGTTTCTACCAGTGGTTGTATCAGTTTCCTGTCGCGTGACGATTTGTCACCGAACAATGACTTTAAAAAACTATTAAAATTCATTATATTTACTATTATACTTATTTTACTATTTACAATTATCAATTCTCTATTAGAACAGCGGTATTGCTGTGCAAGCGTTCGGGGCTCTTATCCTTATTGTCTTGGCTATTGTCGGAGCAATACGGTCGGTGGTCACCGGCGAGGTGATGCATTCATGGTTGATGCCGGCTCCGAAGAATACTATCGGGAATTGAATGTTGCCAAGTCTCTGTGTGTAGGACGTGTTCCTGTCTTCATCAATGGTTTTCCACCCCGGAGACACTTCGATAATGATGTCGCCGCTACGTTCGGAATAGAAATCGTTTCTTATATTGCGTATAAAATTACTGTCGGAGAGTCTCAGTTGTAGGCTCGTATATACATTGCGCACTCCGCTGATGTCGAGCAGAAATTCTTGTGACCGCCTGAGCACGTCACTGTAGTTAATGTTTTTCCGGTCGATAAGTTTTCTGTTCAGGTAGAGATGTGTCTTGTAGTTCGCCTCGACATACTGCCCGTTGCCATATATTGCTGACAGATAGATGTTTAACAGATTCTTTGTGCGGGTGATATTGAATTGGCCTGTTGGAATCCGGAATCGTTCGTTGTCTTTTTCCTCTTCCTCGCTGTAACCTGTTCCTGTAAGTACAAAAAGCACGCGCTCCAACGGCATTCTGTCTTCGACAGCTCTTACCAGCTCTGCAATATTCCTATCAAGACTGGTGTAGGCCTCAAGCATCCTATCGCCTGTGTGTGGCTTCGTTTCGATAGTGTATGGATACCGTGCGAACATAATGTTCAATATGTCGGTGATGCTGTCGGCACCTGCCGTGCCGTCGTGGATGATGCTCAGTGCAAGGTCGATGATGCTTTTGTTGATATCGTGAGTGACCGTCTGTCGTCGGCAGTAGCTTTGCAGCAATGAGTTAGCCGGTGAGTAATAGCCGCTGTTTTCCCACTTGCCGTTTTTTGGCCATGCAGCTCCGTTGGCGGCATGGCCTGCAGAAATTATGGAAGCATCGGAGTATGGAGCAATCGAAAACACTCCTGCCTGACCTTGTGTCGCCATTTTCAGTTCATCGCCGACGGTAGATGTGAGAATGTTTTCGGGTGAAAGGAGCGCTTTGCCCGTTGCTTTCACGCAACTCTCGGGTTGCAACGTGTTCCTGTTCAGCCATTCGCTTGCAACGATACTATTATAATAAGGAGTCGTGCCAGTTGCTAACAATGCCGTGGCAGAGGCGCGGTCAACGGGAGCGAAAGGGTAAGACGCGTTGGCGAAGACAAGGCCTTCATTGAGCAGTCGCTTAAAACCATCGTTGCCATAGAGCGGCGCGTAAAGTTCAAGATAATCACTGCGCAGCTGGTCAATGGTTATATTGACCACCAAACGTGGAGGCTGTTTCATCGACTGTGCGATGGAATCAGAGTTAAATCCTAGTACTGTAAGCAGTGTTATGTATATGCAGCGATTCATCTCTTCAAATTTTCATGTGCTGGGAGCGTAGGCTCTTGTTTTCACTTCTTTCGGCGCTGGGGGCGTAGCCTCCTAACCTTATCCACTCCCTACTTAGCAATGATAGTGCCAAAAATTGTATGCCGTCGGCATAGCTTTGGAAGATAGCTCCGATTTCAAAAGCTATAAACATCGCTAGTAGCAGCCTCATGTAAGTAGAATTCTTTCCACGAATCACCGCTGGGATAAACATTAGGTGAGTAGGGTTGAACAGTAGAATCTGAAGGTTAAGACTCACTGTCGGATGCTCTGATAATATCATTATTGTCGGTACACATCCCATGACTCCTACTATGGTCATCAATAAGACGGTATATAGTTTATAGTATGTGCGACGTCGGTATTCTGTCAGAATAATTATCAGTGTTGCAGCCAGAATGAGAATTCCTGTCCACGTAGGTGACAAGGGAAAATCGTTTTCTATTATCTGAACTCCAGGGCTGACTACCATTCTGCGCTCTTTAACCAATGGACGGTATTCTCCATTGCTGTATATCTGAGCCTGGTCGAAATCATACATCAGGTTCTCTGGCAGAAATTCCTGCTCACTTCTGCTCGTAGGCTGGTCAGCATCAACTCCAAGCAGGAAGTCGTTACCGAAAGTAGCCCATGGATGATTTCTGGTCTTTTCTCTTACCATCGTGCGGAAACTTGGGGCATAGTCTTGTCGCTCAGAATATAGAAGCTCGCCGTTCAAGCTTCCCTCAATTATTCTTCGCGGACGTGTGCTGCAGTTGTCGTAGAAAAAGTTGTATCTATATACCCTGTTCTCCTTTGAGTAGTTGAGCATAATGGCATATAGGAGATTCGCTTTTTCAGTTGGCGTGAGGTTCAAAACCTGCTCAGTCACCTGACTGCCCCAATGACGGTATTCTTTGCAAAAAGAGTCAAAGGGAAAGACACCGAGCTCATAGTCGGTCAGCCCGAATACAAATCGAGAAACAAAATGTGGCTTGTTATAGTCGAACACTCCCCAATTGAATACCACGTCTGAATCTGTAGGTCTTGTTGATTTCCTCCGGTCAATCATCCTGATGGCAGTGTGTCCATAGAGGCTGTAAATCTGTTCGTGTGGTGCGCATGTGATAAGACTGAATTCAATGGAGTCCATCTGCATCTCCATCGAATCAGCCGTTGAATATTCATTCTTCGTGTTTGCGCCGGTTGTCTGTGCCAATACGTCAGCCGTGCCTCCACACAAAAGAAGCATTATAAAGTAAAAAATATATGTTTTTATCCTTATATTTCTTTTCACGCTGCAAAATTACTCTCTTTTTTTCACTTTTCATTCTATTATCTCGATTTTTTTCAATAATTTTGCAGCGCGAAAGCAAAAAGACATGAAAATGAACCTTACAATAGATATAGGTAACACTCGGACGAAGCTTATTGCGTTCAATGGCTCCCAGCTCATGGATGAGCTTGCTATCGCTGATGGAGAATGGAATAGATTAGCAATATTTTGCAACAGTCACCATTTTGAGCGGGGTATATTGTCTTCTGTTATAAAGCCGACAGCCGCTTTCATGTCGGTTGTCCATTCGTTAGGTTTTCCCGTAATGGAACTGCATCCTGCATCTACACCTACCCCCTTGAATATATTATATAAAACTCCTGCCACATTGGGAGCCGACCGCCTTGCAGCTGCCGTGGGAGCATGGATGAAATCGGAAGGCTGTCCTGTGCTGATAGTTGATGCCGGCACTTGTATCACCTACGACTTTGTTACAGTCGCTGGCGACTATTTTGGTGGTAACATTTCTCCTGGAGTGGAGACGCGTCTGAAGTCTCTCCACGAGTTCACAGCCTCGTTGCCGCAGGTTGAAGCCGAGGGCGATGTGCCTGATTTGGGATATTCTACAGAAACGGCAATCAGAAGTGGCGTAGTAAAAGGCGTGGAATATGAAATTAACGGGTATATAAGCGATTATTTATTAAAATATCCAAACCTTTTGGTTTATTTAACTGGTGGAGGGCAAAAGTATTTGCATATTTCAGAAAAAACTCCGACCTTTGCAGACGATTATTTAGTCTCTGAAGGGCTGAACCATATATTGATGTACAACAAATGAATATGAAGAGAATATATATTGCCATTATTTCTTTGGCTCTTTCTGTTGGCGCAATGGCGCAAAGTGGTACAAACACACCTTACAGTCAGTTCGGTTTGGGAATTCTGGATGACCAGAGTCAGGGATTTAACCGTGCTATGGATGGCTTGGGTATAGGTATGCGAGCAGGTGGCCAGGTTAACGTGCTTAATCCCGCATCGTATTCTTCTATCGATTCCATCACGATGATTTTCGATGCAGGTTTTTCTGCCCAGATAACTAATTTTAAGGAGAATGGCAACAAGAAAAATGCACGCAATGCCAATTTTGAGTATGCTGTTGCTACATTCCGCCTGCTTCCAAAGGTAGGTGTCAGCTTGGGCATTCTTCCTCTTACGAGCATCGGATACGACTATAGCGCACAATCTTCTTCGAAAGATTATATCACTGTATATAATTACAATGGTAACGGTGGACTTAATGAGGTGTTCCTGGGGGCTGGATGGAATCTATGGAAGAACTTGTCGCTGGGTTTCAATGTAGCTTATGTGTGGGGCAAGTATGAGAGATATGCCACATCAGCTATATCAAAGACTTATTCCAACGATCTGTCGCGTGTCTATTCTGGAAGAATAAACAGCTACAAGCTTGACTTGGGCGCCCAGTGGACTCAGAACGTCAACAAGACTGACAACATCGTCGTGGGAGCAATCTTCGGAGTGGGTCATAAGATGCACGGTGATGCCGACCTTGTCATGCGCAACTATCAGGCTCTTCAAAGCACGACCTTCAGCGATACTATCTCTATTGACAATGCCTATAGTCTGCCAACGAGTTTTGGCGTGGGAGCGTCATACAACCGGATAAACAAATTCAGGGTAGGTTTCGACTATAGCCTGCAGATGTGGGGAAAACTCGATTATCCCGTAGCCAACGATGTTGCTGGCAATGTCAGCGGAGCAAGTAACGTAAATAACCGTCTCAGATATGAGATGCAGTCGGGAATGCTCAGCGACCGCCATAAGGTGACAGTAGGAGGTGAGTATATTCCTAACGCCATGGCACGCAGTATCTTCAAGCGTATCAATTATCGTATGGGAGTGTCTTACGCCACATCATATTATAAAGTAAATGGCAACAGTGGTCCGAAGGAGATAAGCGTGAGTGCTGGTTTCGGTATTCCTATCACGAACGCATGGAACAACCGTTCGTATGTAAACATTAGCGCTCAATGGCTCAATCGCAGTGCGAGTGGACTGATAAGCGAAAACCAGTTCCGCATAAACATTGGACTTACATTCAACGAACGTTGGTTTAGTAAGTGGAAGTTCGAATAAGAATACATGCTTAATATTCCTGAATTAGAAATTGAAATCTCTCGCGCGTACATTATTTATATTATTTTTGACGACAGTTGTTGCTTGCTCTGAGGAGAAGGAACATACTGCAGCGGCTATCCATGACCGTGATTCGGTTTCGATGATGGTGAGCTATGGGGTTAATACCCTTATCTCCGACTCCGGCATCACTAAATACCGGATAGTAGCCGAAACGTGGGATGTCAATACTGTCCGTGAACCATCGCGCTGGACATTTATCAATGGTGTGTTCTTCGAGCAGTTCGACGAAAAGTTTCATATTCAGGCATACGTACAGGCCGACACCGCATGGTATTACGACAAGCAAAAACTATGGGAATTGCGTGGACGCGTCTGTCTGCGTAATGTCAACGGAATGATCTTTCGTAGCGAAGAGCTGTTCTGGGATGGCTTTAAGCACGAGATATATTCATCCAAGTTTTCGCGGCTGTTTACTCCTGAGCGCACTATGGAAGGTACGTATTTCCGCAGTGATGAGAACATGAACCACTACACCATTTCTAATTCTGTTGGTTCGTTTGTGAAGTCTGATTTCGAGAATAGTGATACAGCCACTGCTCCGGCAGCCGTCCCTGGAGATACCACGATAGTGATTCCCCAGCAGCGTCCGGCCGCCCAGAAACATAAGGCATCGCCAAAACCAATTGTTCAGCAGTAGATATGACCAATCTGATAATAGGTTTGATAATAGCCCTGCTATTCTCCGCGTTCTTCTCGGGAATGGAGATAGCATTCGTTTCGAGTAACCGAATGCTTGCAGAGATGGACCGTGAGAAAAATGGATTGTCACAGAGGTGCATAGCCTATTTCTATTCCAAACCAAACACGTTTGTAAGCACAATGCTCGTGGGCAACAACATTGCGCTTGTCATCTACGGTATTCTTTTTGCAAAGCTCTTCGACCAAATACTCTTCTATGATCTACACGACGGTGCAAGGGTGACTGCTGACACGCTACTTTCAACCCTTGTGGTGTTGTTTATGGGCGAGTTTATACCGAAGAATCTTTTCAAAAGCCGTCCAAATACCATGCTCACTGTGTTTGCTGTTCCGGCTATGGTAATATATATCATTCTCTATCCAATATCGCGTTTCACTTCAACGGTGTCTCGTGGTTGTCTGCGGATGTTCGGAGCTAACATAGACGAAAGCGACGATGATAAAAGCTTCACGAAAGTTGATCTCGACTATCTCGTCGAGGCAAGCATCAATAATGCGGAGGAAGGAAATGGAAGCATCGACGAGGAAGTGAGAATTTTTCGGAATGCTCTCGATTTCACTGATAAAAAAGTGCGCGACTGCATGGTGCCTCGAACAGAAATAGAGTGTATCGAGATCGATTCCAGCGTAGGCGAGCTGAAGCGTCTCTTTATTGAGAGCGGATATTCAAAAATCATCGTCTATAAGGAAGACATCGATCATATCGTGGGATATATACATTCTTCGGAAATGTTCCGTCTGAAAGACGACAACGTAAAGTTATCGCAACTCGATAACCGCCAGATACGCACCATCTTGTTTGTTCCCGAGACTATGGCTGCCAACAAGCTCATGCACCAGCTGCTTCAGCAGAAGAAAACACTTGGAGTCGTTGTTGATGAATTTGGCGGTACCAGCGGTATAGTGTCGTTGGAAGATATTGTTGAGGAGATATTCGGTGACATCGAGGATGAGCACGACAATACCAATTATGTTGCTAAGCGCACAGACGACGGCGATTATATCCTCTCTGCACGCCTTGAGATAGAAAAAGTCAACGAGATGTTCGACCTCGACCTTCCCGAGAGCGACGAGTACAAGACTGTAAGCGGACTCATCCTCCATGAATACCAGAGTCTGCCAAAACTGAACGAAATAGTCGAAATTGGCAAGTTCAAGTTTAAAATTATCAAGAATACAATGACAAAAATCGAGATAGTAAGGCTAAAAGTTACTGAATAGACTTTTTTTTCAGTATTTTGTGTGGTTATTTGACATTAATTTTGTAATTTTGTCGGCTGAATTGAGAAAAAGTAAAAAAATAATAATATTCAAAGTAAACAATGGCAGCAATTGGAAAAATCAGAAGCTGGGGTCCGGTCCTTGTATCAGTAATTGGTCTGGCCCTTTTCGCATTCATTGCCGAGGAGATGTTCCGTTCGTGTGAGGCAACAAACAACGAGCAGCGTCAGCAGGTCGGCGAAGTGTTAGGCAAGAAAATCTCAGTACAGGAGTTTCAGTCACTTGTTGACGAGTATCAGGAGGTGATAAAGATGACTCAGGGGCGTGACAACCTCTCTGAAGACGAAATCAACCAGATTAAGGATCAGGTATGGAACTCGTTTGTCTCCAACACCATAATCTCTGCTGAGGCAGCAAAGATTGGACTGACAGTAACAGACGAAGAGCTTCAGAACATTCTTAAGGAAGGCACCAATCCCCTGCTTGCTCAGACACCGTTCGTCAATCAGCAGACAGGTCGTTTCGACGTCACCATGCTCACGAAATTCCTCAACGACTACAAGAACATAGGTACACAGAACCCACAGGCAGCCGAGCAGTATGAGTCTATCTACAACTACTGGAAGTTCATGGAGCGCACATTGCGCGAACAGACTCTCGCTATGAAGTACAATGCTCTTATGGCCGGATGTCTGTTCTCGAATCCAGTATCTGCAAAAATGTCGTTCGACGATCAGAACACTAATATGAACATCCTGCTCGCGTCGGCACCATATTCATCGATTAACGACAACAAGGTTGAGGTGACAGATGCCGACTTAAAGGCTAAGTACGACGAGGATAAGGAAATGTACGAACAATTTGTAGAGAGCCGTGACATTAAGTATGTTTCTTTTGAGGTGCTTCCCTCTGCTGCCGACCGCAATGCTCTTGTGAAGACTATGAACGAAGCAGCAGCTCAGTTGAAAGGCGATGCTGATGTGGCAACAACCGTAAGAAAGGCTCAGTCTCAGATTCCATATACCGGCATACTCGTAACGCGTAAGGCTATGCCGATGGATATTGCCGCCAAAGTTGATTCGATGTCAGCAGGACAGGTTTCGGCAGTTTTTGAGACAACTCGCGACAATACTCTTAATGTGGTAAAACTGATTGCAAAGACCTCTTTGCCCGACTCTGTAGAATACCGTCAGATTCAGGTATCTGGTACCGATGCCGACGACGCCCACAAGCGTGCCGACAGCATTATGACCGCTCTTAGCAGCGGTGCCGATTTCGAGGCTCTTGCAAAAAAATACATGCAGGAAGGCAAGAAGCAGTGGATGACCTCGGCAATGTATGAGAACGCTCAGACCATTGATACTGATAGCAAGAATTATATCAGTTCGCTCAATACACTTGGTGTTAATGAACTGAAGAATATCGTTCTGAGCCAGGGCAATATCATCATTCAGGTGACTGCTCGCCGTGCTATGGTTGACAAATACGATGTTGCAGTGGTTAAGCATACCATCGACTTTTCAAAGAATACATATTCTGATGCATACAATAAGTTCAGCCAGTTTGTAAGCGAGAACCAAACTGTTGACGGTATTGAGAAGAATGCAGAGAAGTACGGCTACCGTGTTATGGAGCGTGCCGACATCACCAATGCCGAGCACAATGTAGCAGGCATACGTTCTACACGTGAGACTATGAAGTGGCTATTCGACGCGAAGGTTGGCGATGTGTCTCCTCTCTATGAGTGTGGCAGCAACAATACCCTTCTTGTCGTTGCCCTTACCAAAATACATCCTGTTGGTTTCCGCACCCTCGATGATGTAAAGGATGTGGTGAAGAACGAGGTAATACGTGATAAAAAGTTCGAAATGCTTGCTAAGCAGTATGCCGGTGTGAAAAGCATTGTTGAAGCCAAGGCAAAGGGCATGAAAGTTGATACCGTTCCTCAGATTACATTCTCCGCACCTGTATTTGTTCAGGCTACAGGTTCGAGCGAGCCTGCTCTTAGCGGTGCTGTGGCAGCAGCCAAGGCTGGCAGCTTCAGCCAGAAGGTTGTCAAGGGTAATGGCGGCGCTTATCTTTTCGAACTCATCAACAAGGAGCAAAAGCCAAATGCCAAGTTCGACGAGAAAGCTATGGAGTCGCAGTTGCGTCAGATGGCAGTCCAGGCATCCAGTCGCTACATGAATGAGCTTTACATGAAAGCAAAGGTTGTTGACAACCGCTATCTTTTCTTCTAAGATAACAACGTTATATATTAATAGCAAGGAGGGCAAGCCGATCGGCTTGCCCTCCTTGCATTGATGAACGTTCTTCAGTCCATGTGGAATAGTTCGTCGAGGGGGATGGTGACAGGTGAATTGTCTGCATTCACTTCCATGATGTCGGCCATCATGTCCCACCATTTCTGGGTAATGGGGTCAACGTTGTCGGTGTCCTGACTGTTGCCTTCTCCAGAACATTCCTGATAGGCGAAGAGAATGTTTGTGTCGCGATCCCAATAGATACTGTAGTTGCCCACTCCCTGGTCCTTAATCATCTGTTTCAACTCTGGCCAGATGGCAGCATGTCTCTTGGCATACTCAGCCTCGAAGCCTGGCTTAAGATACATCTTGAATGCAAATCGTTTCATACGCGTAAAATATTAATTTGTTAGTGACAGATAATAGCCGAGCTTATATATATTAAAATATGTAAGGATGGGATGTGGTCCCATGAGATTTCGTCGCATACATGGTCCCAGCAACCGGTAGCACATGCTTATTACGGGCATAACCATCCGCCAGCGGTCAATGATGCTGAGCAGACTGGAATAGCCCGAGAGTTCGGTATGGAAGAGGTTCAGGCTGCGCATTGCCTCCTCGGTCTTGAGAAGAAATGCGGTGTTGTCTTCGTAGTCGGTCAGAACAGTGGGATTGTCGATATGAAGAATGCGTGCCCGGTGAGATGCCAATTGCTTACCGAAAATGACATCTTCGTAGCCGTAGATCCGGAACCGCTCGTCGAAACGGATTAGCTCGGCAACGCTTCGTCGAATCATGAAATTAGTGGTACGGAAACTGTGGTATGGATTTTTCCTTCGTTCCGATGCTCGATGACGTGGCTCGGAACGTTTCTCGTAAAGATAGCGTAGATTGCATCCCAGCAATGTCTCATTGCCTCCTACACGGATGCCCCCGTCGATGACATCGGCGTTGCCAGCAGTATGTCGCAAATATTCTGAAATGAAGCCGTCCGACGGTATCTCCATGTCGCAGTCGAGAAACAGAAGCCATTGGCCGTGGCTCACCTTCAACAGAAGATTGCGTATGGCTGCACGGCCGATATTGTGCCCTGTAATTATATACAGACAGTGGGGCAGGGCATTGATGCGAACGTTGCTGCGTATGATGTCGTCGTCGGTGGTGCCGTCGTCGGCAACATATATCTCATAGCCGATGCCTGCTGTCTCTAATTGTCTGTGCAGAGCTGCAACCATCTCATAGCATGAGTGGTTGTACTCTGGTATTAGAACCGAAAGTTCTGTGGTTGTTACCTTAGCATCCGACATAAACGATTGCAAAAATACTCAAAAAAAGTTATAATCGAAAATTTTCTCACTCTTTTTTTGGCTATTTATGGGTAAAATGTTACTTTTGCACCCGTTTAAAAAATTTACATACTAATGAATAAATATTTTAATAGGGTGTTCGTCTTTGCTGCAATAATGATGAGCACTATGAGTGTTGAGGCACAGATCGACCTCGGAAAGATTGTAAGCCAGGTTACTGGAGGAAACACATCAAGTGCAGTTAACAACCTCGTATCTGTATTTGAAGGTAGCAAACAAGCTTCGAAGGAGAACCTCGTCGGAGTCTGGGTGTATTCCGAACCCGCAATAATGTTCGAGTCAAACAACATTCTTGCCAAGGCTGGTTCAAAGATAGCAGCCAACAAGATAGAGAGCACATTGCAGACGTATCTATCGAAATACGGTATAAAGCCAGGTAGTCTTACTGTTGTCTTCAAGGAAGACGGTACGTTTACAAGTACCATAAAAGGTAAAAAGGGAGTAAGTGGAAAATGGCAGGTTGTGAACTCGAAACTTAACCTAACTTTTGCTGGCATGAAAACCGTGCAGACGACTACGCAACTTGAAGGAAAGGAACTGATGTTCGTCGCCGACGCCACAAAGCTGCTGAATCTGTTCAAGGGCATCGCCGGCAATTCGAACAACTCCTCGCTGCAGACTGTAGCATCGCTAATGAAGAGCGTGAACGGCATGAAAGCTGGATTCGCACTGAAGAAAAACTGAGATAAGAGTTAAAAATAATTAATCTACAGTCAATAGTCAATGGTCAATTGCCAATTCTCGATTATTTATAGTACCTTTGCAGCCGCTATTACGAGATAATAGCATGAGATTCAAATTATAAGTTTAAAAGTAAAAAAGTTTAAAAGTAAAAAATGGCAACTAAAATCAGATTGCAACGCGGCGGACGCAAGGGATATGCAGTGTATCGCATCGTTATCGCCGACGCGAGAGCACCACGTGATGGTAGGTTTATCGAGAAGATTGGTACGTATAATCCTAATACCAATCCAGCCACTGTGGATTTGAATTTCGAGCGTGCGCTTTATTGGGTAGAGACAGGTGCTCAGCCCACAGACACTACACGCAACATTCTGAGCGACGAGGGCGTATATTTGATGAAACACCTGCGTGGTGGAGTAGCAAAGGGTGCTTTCGACGAGGCTACGGCTCAGAAGAAGTTCGACGCATGGAAAGCAGACAAGCAGAAGGGACTTGATGCAGTGCGCAATAACGAGGAGAAGGCAAAGAAGGATGCTGCCGCCAAGGAGCTTGCTGCCGAGAAGAAAATCAAGGAAGCAAAGGCTGCACAGGTTGCAGAGAAAAGGGCTGCTGAGGCTGCTGCTAAGGCAGAGGCAGAGGCTGCTGCCAATGCTGCTGAAGAGTCTCCTGCAGAGGAGGCCGCTCCTGCTGAGGCATAACATCAGAACACTAAGCAATCCAACAGTAATTTAGGCTGTCGCAACAATGCGACGGCCTTTTTGTTGTCTATTTGTAGGCAGTGTATAACTCAACGTATTGTCGGGCTACCTTGATATAGTCGTGATGGCGGCGTACATACTCCACACTCTGTCGCTTAAGCTCGGGAATACATTCTGGATGGAGCACAAGATGTTCAAGCTCACTAAATACGCTCTCATAGGTAGGACCGACGTTGATAATCGGCCTCAGTTCGGTCTCATTGATAATTTCGTAGTTTTCGGGTTCGCCGCCGCCTATGCAGATGATTCCCTTGGCCATCGCCTCTAATGGATTCATCGACGGGGTGTAGGCATATAGCTGGTCGAGAATGGCGTCTGAACCTTCCATCAGCTTGGTGTATTTGGCAAAAGGAACACCTTCGGCAATGTTTATCTGCACCTTGTCAGGGTATTTGCTTTCGACAGCCTTGGCTGCCTGCAACATGATGTCGGTGCCCTTGTATGCGGAACGCGACTTGCTTATGCCGATGAACAACACTGTCTTCGATTGGTCGGCCCTGTCAGTGACATTGTTTGAGGGCAGTCTGACTGGAAATGGTATGAATACGGTTTTTTCGGGAAAAAGAGGCTGATAGCATACATGGTATTCGTAGAGACCGGTGACGATGGCATCGCAATCGTGAGCTATAAGCTTGTTGAGCCGCTCTTTGGCGGTGCCAAGCCAGTCTGCCTGTTCTTTCAATGCCGTAGCATCAGTACGCACTGTGTCGCCAAAATTGAAGTCGCTGTAGCGCAAGGGCTTGTCGTAAGTACAGCGGCTCACCCAGTAGTAGTCCATGCCGAAAGCACAGAGTATCAGTTTGCCGTTGTGACGTCGCAGGTATCTGTAGAACCAGAACAGCCGTTCAGCTCTCAGCTCGAAAAATAGTGGGTTGATCAGTTGCACAACATCATATCCGCGCATCTTTGGCAGAAGAGAGCAGAGCTTAGTCAGCAGCATTATGCCACCCAGATGGCCAGGCTTTCGTGCAACGTCGATGTCGCGTGGATAGTCTTTCCAGAAGTCGCCGTTCGACATCAGTGTAACATCGTGTCCAAGCGCTGAAAGACCTGCCTTCAGCGTAGCGTGGACATTGCTGTATTCGCCAAGTAACAGTATTTTCATCGCTCGGTTTTTAACAATGGAAGTGTGCGTAGCAGAACGGAAATGCCGAGGCGCGAATTTGTCATACGGCGAAACCATACATACTTTATCGAATAGTCGGCTTCGGGCAGAGGAAATAGTCCCTTGTCGGTGAGTTCGGCAAGTCGCTCGTTGAGTACTGTCTCTGAACGCGTAAGGATGATGGTGTTGTAAATGTAATCCATCGTGAGCTGGGCTATCCGACGTTGCATCGCCAGACGTTCGGCATGTGGCAGGTAATATGAAATCTCCTGCAGATGTAGAAGCACTGTCTTTGTGTCGTCGAGACGTTGACGCACATGGTCACTGTCTCTGCTGGCTATTGCCGACATTTTACGGTTGCGGTAGAAATAAGCCTTCACTGTCGTGGGATATACATTCTCGGAACGCAGCAGCAACTGAGGCGTAAACTCCTCGTCTTCGCCATAGCGGATGCCGGGAGTGAAACGCAGAGAGCCAAGAACGTCACGGCGGAAAAGATACGACCATGCTGAACCATGGATATTGTGGTTGTGCATGTATGCCGTGCCGCTGCATGGCTGTTCGCTATCGCTGCAGTTCAGTGGTTCGTTGCGATGGCGCGAAAAGTCGAATAGCACCATGTCGGCATTGCCGCTGAAACGTATGATGTCGAGGCAATGCTCGTAAGGGGCACGTATCAGCGCATCGTCGCCGTCAATGATTTGGATATATTTGCCATGAGCCATGCGTAGTGCGGTGTTGCGGGCAGCACTCACACCTTGGTTCTTTTGGCGTATATATATAATGTCGTCACTATATTTAACGAGACTGTTGACAGGACTTACAATGCTGCCGTCGTCGATGACGATAACCTCGCGCTCTGACTGTCGCAGTGACAATGCGAGGATGCTGTCGATACATTCGCACAGCATCTGTATGGGAAGATTATATACGGTGACGATGAAACTCACAAGCGGCTGGGCTTCCTTACTTTGTGAAATTGTCTGATTATTTTGCATAATATATTTATTCCTAATAATTTAAGCAAAATGGCTTTTATCTTTTCTTTACACTTCAGATGCGAGATGTCAATACGGCGCAAAGGAAGTTGAGGAGCAATGCCGAGACGTTCGCACACGTCAATTTGAATATTCACCAAATACATATAATAGTGGTCGTCGATAGGCATATTGCTACCGAGATGGGCTTCGAGCAGTTGTTGCAGTTCGGCTCCGCCTGCTGTGGCTGTGATGCCGTCGGGGTTAAGGCTGTAGTGGTATATGCCTTTCGACGATGTGGCTACACTTTTTGCTCTCTTCAGAAGGAGAGGGTAGGTATATACATCTTCGAACACTTTACCTACAGGAAAACGAATGTCGGTAGAAAAAAGGCGGCGACGGTATATCTTGTTCCATGCGTAAGTGTGGCTGTATGCACGTGTTTCAATCCAGTATCTGTCTATGTCGGTCCATGTATGGTCGTTAAGCGGCAACCGATCGGCAACGGAATATTCCACGATGTCGCAGCCTGGATTAGAGTCAAGCCAGTCAAGCAGCGCTGGATATGTGTCGGCATCGATATAGTCGTCGGAGTCAATAAAGGTGATGTATTCGCCTCTCGAGATGTCGATGCCGACATTGCGGGCATCGCTGAGACCGCCGTTTTCCTTGTGGATAACCTTTATTGAATTATAGAGAGAAGCCAGATAATCGCACAGAACAGGGCAACTGTCAGGCGAGCCGTCATCGATCAGGATAATCTCCATGTCGGCAACAGACTGTTGCAACACGCTGCTTACACAACGCAGCAGCGTTGACTCGACGCGATAGACGGGAATCACTACAGACAGTTTCATTGTGCAAAGATAAATAAAAATCCGGAATTAAATGTCTGTTTGCATCAAAAAAACGGAAAAAGCATTTACGGCTAACGTTGTCAGCGCAATTTTCTGAAGAAATCGAGCATCAGCTGGCGGCACTCTTCTTCCATAATGCCTGATGTGACACTGCAGCGTGGATGCAGACTGCGAGGGGCATACAGATGATAGCCGCGCTTGGGGTCGGCAGTGCCATAGACAATGCGTGGAACCTGAGACCAACCAAGTGCGCCGGCACACATAGAGCACGGTTCCACTGTGACATAGAGTGTGCAGTCGGTGAGATACTTGCCGCCAAGAAGTGCTGAGGCTGAAGTGATGGCCTGCATCTCGGCATGGGCCGTGACATCACACAGGGTCTCGGTGAGGTTGTGGGCACGCGATATGATACGGTCGTGACACACAATGACTGCACCAATGGGGATTTCGCCTTTTTGGAAGGCCTGACGAGCTTCGTCGAGGGCACGGAGCATGTATCGCTCGTCTCTTTTCTGTTGTTCTTCTGTGTTCATGCTGCAAAGCTACAATTTTTTTCCCGAATTGTGTACTTTTTCTAATAAAAAAGTGTACCTTTGCAGCATCATGAAGAAACTCTGTCATTATATCTCTAAATATATGGGGCTGCTGGTGCTTGTATCAGCATTGCTGGCTCTGGTTTTCCCGGAAGTGCCGTCAAGGGTACCCACCAAGGCCATCAACTACCTTTTGGGAGTGGTCATGTTTGGCATGGGATTGACGCTGAACCTGCACGACTTCAAGATTGTGTTCAGTAGGCCAAAGGATGTCTTCATCGGCTGTCTGGCACAGTTCACTGTCATGCCGCTGCTGGCTAGGCTGCTGGCCTGGCTGTTCCGTCTCGACGACGCATTGGCACTTGGCGTTGTGCTTGTGGGCTGCTGTCCGGGAGGTACTGCCTCCAATGTCATCACCTATTTGGCCAAAGGCGACCTGGCACTTTCGGTGGGAATGACAGGTGTCAGCACACTGCTGGCTCCGCTGCTGACACCCCTGCTGACGTGGGCTTTGGCGGGCAAGAGCGTCGATGTCGATGTGGCCAGCATGTTTCTGAGCATTCTCTGGGTGGTCATCCTGCCCATTGTCATAGGACTGACAGTGAAGTGGAAATGGCCTCGACTGACCGATCGGACTATCGACTACCTCCCTGCCTTCTCGTCGATAACCATTGCTTTCATCGTGGCCATCGTCATCGCTGCCAGTGCCGGTAAGTTGCTGGCCGGCGGACTGCTGATAGTCGTAGTGGTCATGATGCACAATGTCTGCGGCCTTGGTCTGGGCTATCTCATAGGATGGCTACTGCAGCTTCCGGATCAGAAGCGAAAAGCCATCTCCATCGAGGTGGGTATGCAGAATTCCGGTCTGGCCAGCAGTCTGGCCACCATACATTTCGCAGCCTATCCGATGGCCACTATACCGGGAGCCATCTTCAGCGTGTGGCACAACATCTCCGGAGCCATTGTTGCATATTATTATCGAGCAACAGCATCGAATCAGAATTTACTAAAGAAATGAAAAGTAAATTTTGGTCTGATTAAAACTTACTAAAGAAATGAAAAGTAAATTCTGATTCGCTCGAAACTTACTAAAGAAATGAAAAGTAAATTCTGAAATTATTCAGAACCTATAACAGAATTCAAAAATAAGTTTTGACGGAAATTCAGGCTCGTCTTTTTCGTCAGGCATACTATCGTCTGACGAGCATTGAACCTTTTATCTCAGGTCCTCCGTTTATTTGTACAGCATAGATATTATTTTTCTGCATCATGGGCAGCTGTATTGTATAGCTTTCTGATCCTGCTGGGAGCGTCTGTCGATGTATTCGCTGTCCGGAAAGCGTGAAAACGCTGACGGAGAAGTTCTGTGTGGCAGGGCGAGATAGATGGATATACATATCACCATTTCCACATAGTCGTAGATTTGCCGGTGTGGGGGTAGTGCTGATGCCTTCTATCTTATCTATTTTCAACACATCGAGTAGTCCGCGATAAACATCTATCTCCCCATATCCGTAGTAGTTGTTGGGATAGTGCAATTCAGGTTCGTTGTGACGGCATGTTCGCTCAAAGACTGCCATTATCTCCTTTGGAGTTAGTGTGGGACATGCTTGAAGCCACAGTGCTATAGCACCACCTACAGCAGGCGATGACATTGATGTGCCACTGTTGCTGCTCCACCAGTATGTACGGCCGTTGAAGTCGAAACTGCTTATGGCACTTGGCACGTCATAGTTGTTAGGATGGTTTTCCATATAGAAGCTGCTGTATGATGAGATGACATTGATGCCCGGGGCCATAACGTCAGGTTTTATTCTCTTGTCGTAGGTCGGACCTACAGACGATGTTTCTGTTCGTTTTCCGTATGGTCCGACCACAAACTCTTGTGTCTCGCCAAGGTAATTGACAATCGACTGGCGGTAGCCCGTTGAGCCGACGCATATTACCGCCGGCGCGCTTGCCGGAGAAAAGATGTTGTTGGTATATTCACCTGCCGACAGAGCGGGATTCTTGCTGTCTGTGATGAAACTGCCGTTCATGCGGTAGCCCTCAACGAATGCTTCCGTGCCGATTACTTCGACAGAAAGTCGATGTAGGTCTCCAAGCGATGGAGCGTTCTCGGATGTGAAGGTTACGTCATAACAAGTCTCAGCGTCGGAAAAGCTGGATGGATAAGCTTCAATCAATATGCTGATTGTTTCTCCGCATGATGTGGCTATTTGAGTTTCGAGCACCGAATCTTTTTGCTGTAAGACGCCCGTCATGCTGACGGTCAAAGTGTCGTTACTGTCGCTGTAAACCACCGCCCGCATATCGAAGTCGTCGGCCGACTTCAGTGTAATGGTCATTTCGTTGTTATCGTATCTCCTGACGAAAGTGCCACTGCTTTTCTCGCCCTTTTTTTTGCAAAAATAAGACATCACCTGTCCCTGGTTTCCTGCCGATGACACAATGATGCGACCTGGCCCCACAAGGCTGTCGAGCATCTCGTAATACAGGGCATCATACCCCCGGAAGTCCTGGTTGCTGCCTTCGCTGAACGAGATGACACACGGTTGGTTGTGGGCCTTGGCATAGTCGAAGATATACTTGAATCCGAGAGCATCGGTGGCGAATGTGTATTTATAATAGTCGTCGGAATCTATGAACACAGTATCTTCGGTCACGGCATTGGCAACAAGGCAGATGTCTGACTCGGGAGCCAAGCCGCGATATTGCGTGTTGTAGCCACTGCCAGCCGCAATGCCCAGGGTGTGGGTGCCGTGTGAATGGTCGAGTCCGTCGCGGGAATGTCCTAATGCTAACAGCTCTTTGCGTGATGTATATTCACGCCCGACGTATAAACGGCTGCCTATAGTGTCGGCTGACAGCTGATCCCAAAAAGTCTTGATGCGGTAGTCTGTGGCTGTACTGTCGTAGAAGTTCGGGTGAGTGAGATCGAATCCTATGTCCATGATTCCCATCACAACTCCCTTGCCGGTATATGCTTGCGGTAAATTGCGACCTTCATATACTGGTATGGCATTCACTTGGATTGCTACCGAGTCGGTATGTAGCATGTTGTGCATACGTGCCTCGATGCGTAGAATACGACTGTCACGAGTAAGCGAAGAAATGCTTTGAATCGGAATACTTGCAATGCAGATATTACCCACCCTGGTAAGCACCTTGCATCCCTCAGAACGTAGCAGTTGTTCGCCGTCGTCTTTCACCTTCACGAAGGCACAAACCTGACGGTTGTCTTTCGTGGCTGAAGGTGTCATGTGTCTCTTCTGTTCCGACCGCACCAAACTGCGAAGCATGGGCGATAGTTTTCCGTAATCAGCACGTTGTGCACCTATATATAATAATATGTATAGGGAACATATTGTCAGCAGCAATAGTCGTTTCATATATTTTTGTTCGTAAGTTGCAATTTATCGGCAAAGTTACAATAAAAGAACAAAAAAGCAAATTTTTCGCGAAAAAAGTTTCGATTTATTTGTTTGTATGGTGGAAAATATGTAAATTTGCAGCCGTTAAAGAATAAACAGGAAATAGAAATGAGTTCATTCAGCCTTCGAGTCTTTCTCACTTCCGGGTGTGAAAGGCTTGTTTTCGTTTGAGAGTAAAAAAATAATAAGAATATGAGCGACAGATTATTTATTTTCGACACTACGCTTCGCGACGGTGAACAGGTTCCAGGGTGCCAGTTGAACACTGTGGAGAAGATTCAGGTGGCAAAGGCATTGGAGCAGCTTGGCGTGGATGTTATTGAAGCAGGGTTCCACATTTCGAGTCCCGGCGACTTCAATTCAGTTATTGAGATTACAAAGGCTGTGACATGGCCTACGATATGTGCGCTAACGCGTGCAGTGCAGAAAGACATCGATGTAGCCTTC
>ODAI012251899.1_pt1 | contig 29759 bp, 22 predicted proteins | sample 1539321 | NCBI WGS metagenome assembly ODAI01 (sample SAMN02144231, study PRJEB22623) | gut metagenome | biome: sheep rumen | host: Ovis aries | place: New Zealand
CGTATCTGTCTCTCATAACTTCCTATTGTAACATATTTTTTTCTCAGCGCCAGTATTTTGTGTAATACGTGAATCCTCTGCCATGGATCCATGATGTGTATTCGGACATAGAGTCCCGATACGCAGCATCTGTTTTACATAACATTATTATGTAAAGTCAAGGCAACTCGGCGGTCTTGCTATGACGTCATTTGTGACCATTGGATCCAAATATGACTTATTAACACCATCCACGGTCTTATCCACCGACAAATCCTGCATTTTGGATAGTAACTGTTTGGCCATATTTTGCAATCGGTTCTTTTATGGTCTTATTGTGGTCTTTTAGCGACCGTTTCCACCGAGTGATTTCACGATGAAAGCGAATGTCACTTTGACCGCATATCCAGAGTAAAGGGTATTGCTCGATGAATATTCAAGTCTCGCTCGTGAGACTTGGCGCGGTATCTGGGTCAGCGTAAGCTGCTGACATCTTCCAAACCGAATTTCTACGGTCCCCGCTTCGCTGCGGTCAGCGCCTACGTGCCCTGCGTGTAAAAGCGAACGACTCACCGCTTGCAGAAGCGCCGACCTCCCCCCACTGAAAAAAAGCTGCCACCTCCGGCGATATCACCACCTCTCGCGGCAGGTTCCCGCCGAATGGAGAAGGGATGATACACCGAGGTGACAGCCTCAGTCAAATTCTTATTCTGTTTCTTATTTTGTGACGACCACTATAAGATGGGCTACGTTGGACCTCTTGCCTTCGGAATCTGTCACGTAATAGTTAACTGTGTGGATGCCGGTCTTATCGAGATCTGTGTTGCCCGTGACACTGATCCGTCCGAAAATGTCAGTGGTTGAATCAGCGTCATCACGTATGTCGGATATATAATCGAGGGCTGAGAACGTTTCGGATGCTCTCTTTGACACCGCATACGTATTGAGACGAATGACCGGATAGCCGTCCGGCAGTCTCGAAATCGACATATTATTCGCGTTGCGAAGTCTCTCGCCGAGCGCCTCTATATCCGCTTTTGCGAAGCTTGACGGATCCTTTCCGATATCTACGAACTGAGCAACGTCGTAGTTGTCTTCTGTACTCATCTCCGAGTCATAGACATACGCTGTACTCTCTCCGCTATCCGTGCTCTCCGTATCCTCGGGAAGCGATTCAGCTACAGAGGAATCGGCGGCAACGGATTCATCTGACGGAATCGATTCGGTATCCGGAACAGCCGGCAGAGAAGACGCATGAGACAATTCTGATTCTGAGGAGACAGATGATTCGTCGTGCGGTACGGCACTCTCTTCCCTGGATACCGCAACACCGGAATCAGACGGATACGAGCTTTCAGATACACGGCTCTCAGCGGCTGTCTGGTCGGTGCTTCCCGCCTCGATCATGCCTTTGTACTTAAAGTTGCCATTCGTCATCAATGCCCTGGTCACCGTGGAAACATTATTGCTTCTATCTTTTGCAGCATAGACAAGCAGCACGAGGTTGTCAGAGACTTTGGTCACGCTCTCGAGCCTCAGGGTATCGGAGACGTCTCCGTCAGTGTCGTCAGTTGCTGTAATGCCTTCAAAAAGCTGTGCGTCGGTCGTGTTCTCCGTCAGCACTGCATCGCTGTCCGGCAGCGCGATCTCCGGTCCCTTTCGGTCACCCGAAAATACGCTGAAGGCGACTCCGCCGGCAAGTATCATTATTAGAACAAGCTGCAGGATAACTATGAGATGCTTTCTTCCATAATTCATGATCACGCACCTCCTTTCTCACCGTCAGGCTCATTCGAAACATTCTCGGCGTCAGCGAACAATTTGGCAAGATCCTCTTCTCCCGTCTCGTCGTCAAATTCATCCTCATCCGCGGCATACCCGTTTTCATGCTTAAATGAAAGGAAGTTGAGCGCATCATCTTCATCATCGCTGTCAAGATCGAAGTCCGAATCTTCAGCATATGCCGGTATAGTGATTTTCCCGCTGTCATCATTCGGATCCTGAGCAGACATGATCCTGCGAATATTCTCACCTGCCCTCGCAGGATCAACTCTATCGGTGTGCTCGTCAAGAGACTTGAACAAATCATCCTGTCTCAGGAACTCTGCACTGTTCCGACCGGTCCTGCTCTCACCGGGAGCAAAAGCCGCGTAAGCTGAAGCTGCCTCCTGTTCTTTCTTTCGCTTCTCGGCAATGTACCTTTTTCTGTAGCTTCCATAGCTCAGAATTGTCAGCACCAGCGCGAGCAGAAAGCCCGCAAGAGCACCGATGACGGACGGAACAAGAAGGATCCGGCGTGATACCCCTTTCGGGATCTCAGGATGTTTAACAACACGCATGGAGGAGACAGCCTTGTTATCCTCCAGGTAATCATACGCCACATCGACCGCTCTGGAAACCGCATCGAACGCGCTGTAAGGATCCGCTGAAGCGGACCTGATGCGCACGGTCCCTTCGCCAAGATCAGCGTCTATTCGAAGACAGAGCTCAGGCGGGACCGATTCGAACCCCTCGAGGCCTTCAAGAATGGCGTACGGGCCGTTTTTCTCCAGCCCCTCTCCGACTACAGCGGCACTGACCTTCGTATTTCCCCTCTCTGCCGCCACATACACTTTCGCCTCAGACTCGTACAGTCCGGGAACAAACGTCATGACGGCAAGCAGAGCTGCCAAAAAGAACATGACTGCGCTAAGGAGTATACTGATAGAATTCTTTCCGATCCACTTCCACAGAGAATCATACCCATGTTCGTGTTTCGTGCTGAACTCTGAATTTCCTATCGATTCTCTTCCTGCCATATATACCTCATCAGAAAATCATGAAACTGCCAAAGGCAGACATCCGTTTACTTTGCACCGCCGCCGGAAAAAATCAGGCCGACAGTTTTCAAAATGATCTTTATGTCCTCATAAATCGTCCAGCTGTTGATATACTGCATGTCCAGAGCTATTACTTCCTCAAAATCTTTAATGTCGCTTCGTCCGCTGACCTGCCACAATCCTGTAAGGCCGGGACGTATGGACATTCTCGCGCGGTGGTGGGCCTCATACTGCTCCCACTCGTCTGCCGTCGGAGGTCTGGTTCCCACAAGGCTCATCTCGCCTTTCAGAACGTTCCAGAACTGCGGGAACTCATCTATCGATGTCGTCCTGATGAACCAGCCTATACCGTGCTTTGTCCCGTCAGGACCGCTTCCTATGATTCTGGGATCGGCTTCCATCTTGAACATGAGTCCCTGCATCTCATTTTTTGCCATGAGATCTTTCTTTCTCTCCTCGGCATCCTGGTACATGCTGCGGAACTTGTATATTCTGAACTTTCTTCCGTTCATGCCGACCCGGCTCTGTGAAAAGAAAATCGGACCCGGATCCGATAAATAAATCATCGGTCCTACGACTATTATGAGTATCCCGGTGAAAACCAGACCGACAAGGGCTCCGAGTATATCGAGGGCCCTCTTCGCGAACATCTGCTTTCCGGATGCCAGGCGGATACTCTCTGTCAGGACCTGGATACCTCCGACCTTATCGATCGTCCTCATACAGTCGGTGTCAGAGATACAGTCGAGATTCAAGTGGGTCGTAATACCCATCATTTCGCACACACGAATCACATGGCTCGGGATGGGCATGTTGCCCGGCAGATATATCATGACCTCGTCGATCCACAGAGTCTGCATGTACTCGGCGACATTGGCCAGAGTCGCAACGACCACGATATCATTGATCCTCGTTCCAAGCGGAACGTCTTCGCCGTCAATGACAAGACCGATGATCTCGATCTCTCCGAAAGAATTCTTCCGGATTTTTTCAATGACTGCTTCCGCCGCGCTGTGTGTCGTCACAAGAAGCATGTGCCGCTTCTGATAGGGCTGCCGGTTCCTTATATAAATCAGGGCTTTCTTCCACACCACCCGCTCAATGAACATTGCAATTATTGCGACGATAAAGAAGTACCCCATTATGGATCTGGAAAATCTGTTTCCGATCTTCCAGAAGAAAAAGTAGAAAAGAAGTCCGATCATGTCGATGATCACCATCTTTATTACGGCCAGAAATTCCTTTCCGTATCCTCTTTTCAATATATTTTTATGGTTTTCAAATATTAAGGCTCCAAGCAGATCGGACAGAGCGACGACAAACGCTCCCGTCTTATACATTTCTATCAAATGCCGTCCGGTGAGTCCGTGTCTGATCCTGAAAGCAAGAAAAAAAGCAATGACGACAACAATGATATCCAGAACAAGGAAATCAGCATGCTTGAGCCAGCTCGGTGATTTCTTTTTATACAAACCTATCGCACCTTTCTTGGTAACTGGGCTTTCCGGACGGCATTTTCGTCCGGATCTGCATTCGAAAAAGCTCAGTATTATATTATATCATATAAACCATCTCGCGGGGAAGCTCATATCGCAATGAGAACCGCTCTTCCGCTAAGATATGATTCCGCTCAATTCCGGAATGCCCATTTGCCCTCATCTTCTGAATTTCCCGGTGATCTTTCTGCCGAGACCGGCAGCTTTTTCCTTGATATTTGCAAATTCAGGCGCCTTTCTGTAGCGCATATAATAGAACGCGCACACTATTAAGCATATAATCACAGCCTTAAAGAGCCAGAAAATAATATTTGTCCCCGGAATAAGGCGACCCGGAATCGCGCACACAGCGATGCAGAAAGCAAGGAGCACAGTGTTCCTCAGATATTCCCGGTAATAGACTCTGACCGGTTTATGAAAGAAATCTCTGAACAGGATATTCGGCTCATACCAGAAATACGTGCAGAGCTTAGAGATCGATGTCGCAAAAAGAATACCGCTGATCCCAAGGATCTTTCCGAGAACGATGGAGAGGACCAGATTGAGAATAGCGGTCGCGAACATAATATAGCGGATCTGCTTATACATCCCCGTACCTTCGCGGAATGTCCAGACCGGACGCATGCAGGTCGAGAAGAATACATTGAGCACAATGGCGATCATAGTCAGATCGTCAAGAAGAAGATCCCGTCCTACCCAGATCACAATAAAGTCCTGCATGAGATACAGCAGACATACACACACTATTCCGCAGATCCAGAAGCTCACCATCTGCATGGCCTTATAGGTATCATAGCGGTGTTCGGGCGACTCGGTCGCGACAAGGTTGCCTACGCCGGCAGTCAGCGAAGTGAACAGCATCGCGATGAACTGCTCAAGGTTGCTGGTGATCGTCAGATAGTTTGAATACAGACCTACATAGATGGTTCCGACGATAATACTCATAAGGACATTATCCGTGCCGTTCAGAAGACTGTACGCGATCTTATACAGAAAAATGGATGATACATCCGTAAAAATGCCTTTCTTCTCTTCCGGTTTTATCTCCGCCTTTTCCGCTATGAACGGATAACTCCTGTCAGCGATAAAGGATATCGCGAGATTGTGAGCGACAACACCTCCTACTTCAAGGAGCAGATAGACCAGATAGTTGCGGAAAAGACAGATGGCAATAATCTCAAGAATTACTTTGATAATATTGACATAAACGTCAACACTGTTGACCGTGTACTGCCTCTGATCCGCCTTGATGATCGATGATTTATATACAAAGAGATACGATACCGCGCTCTTTGTGACAAAGATCACATAGTAGAGATATAGATGAGGAATATTCTGATCCATGTTCACAATGTACTTGAGGAACGGGATCAGACACATTCCGATGCCCATGACCGCGGCGGCGATCACATAATACATCTTGCGGAAATAGTTGAGCAGGGCAGATATCTTCCTCGTATCCCCCTCGGCGATCGGCTTATACAGGCTGACATTCATGGCTGTCCCGAGTCCGAGATCCGCCATGGAGAGCAGGGTCAGTATATTCGCGAAAAGCCCGTTGATGCCCAGATAATGGACACCGATGTACTTTATGAAAAACCTTCTGCTCACGAACGCGAGCAGCAGGATCACAAATTTGTTGATAAACGCAGACGAAGCGTTCTTTGACGCGTTGATCGTTCTGCTTTCCTTGTTAAGTCCCATATACCTCCATCTACATGCAGCAAATCATTCTGTCAAACTGTTCTTTGAGCCCCACTGCCGCTTCCCATCCCAGAGAGCGCAATCTGAACGTATCCAGATTCATGTGCAGGACAGGTGCATAGCCGAACTTATCGGCATCCTCGACCTCAACGCGGACCGTGATGTCGCCGGACGCGCATTCATTTGCAACCATCTGTGCCATCTCATAGATGGAACAGTAAGTCGCCTCGTTTGCGGCATTATAGGCTTCTCCCACCTCGCCGAACGCGAGAACGGTAAGAATAGCGGCAACGGCATCCGCCGTGTACAGATAGCTGCGGCAGGTATCACCCTTTGTGTGCAGCACGATGTCTCTCTTTTCGATCGCGCACCGCGCAAATTCTGCAAATACGCGCCCATCGTCATAGCGCACGCCCGGCCCGAAGGTCTGCGTCAACCTCAGCACTTTGGCAGGTACGCCGTACTGGGAGGCATAGGACGCACAGAGGCTCTCGCACATTCTCTTGCTCTCCGGATAACTGCTTCGCACGGACATTGTGTCGAGATTTGTACCGGAGCTCTCAAATATCTTCTCATCCGTTTCCGGAGCGCCGTACACTTCCATAGTAGAAGTGTATACAAATCCCCGGCACTCTTTGATTCTCGCAAGCTCAAGCATATTGCATGTACCGGAAATCGCTGTACTTATGACGTCGACCGGACGGTTCACAAATGCCATACTGCTCGTCTCGCTGGCTGCATGCACGATAAAATCCACATCGAGGTCAGTGAACTTTTCAAGGACACTGTAATCGGTGACATCCGAGACAATCAGGGTGAGAATCTCTTCGGGGATTCCCGCGAACATCGCCTCGGCCTTAGCTTCATTCCTGACCAGGGCGAGTACGTGGGGCGGCTCCGCTTCATTTGCAATACATGCCATGGCAAACGCGCAAAGGCCGTTCACCAGCGTGCTCCCGATAAGACCTGTCGCTCCGGTCACAAGAATGTTTTTTCCTGTGAGAGTGTGCAGCGCATCGTCACAGGATGCAAGAATACGGTTCATATCTTCGACAAAAATTTCTTCGTGCGTCATATTCGCTCCTTGTTATCAGTCCGAAATATAAATCTGAGCATCCTCGCGGGCCTGCAGAATAGCCCGCATCGAATAAAAATCATCCGGTGTAGTAATCTTTATGTTCTCATATGGTCCGTCGATCATAGTGAGCCGCCAGCCATAATGGTTCATCATGGTGCATGTGTCGATAAAGTCATACCTCTTTTCCGAGAGAGCCCTCCTGTGGGAAGAAATAACATCTCTCAGATAAAAACTCTGCGGAGCCTTGGCCACGCGCGAATGACTTCTCTCCGGCACGGAGCGCACATCACCGTTATCGTAGATCTCGACAATAGTCTCCTTGACAATTCCGGCCGTTATGCAGCTTCCGTGTTCGCGGACGCATCGTATGTTCTCAGACAAAAGCCCGGGACTGATCAGAGGACGCACGCCGTCGTGTATGAGAACTACGGTCTCATCATTATCCGGCACGCGGGATCCCGCGATACCGGCGTTAGCTTCAATATCCGGCACCTGCATGATAAGGTCGCCCGGCCTTCCCGCCTCAAGTATAAGCTCCTCGGCGGCATAAAGACCGTTGAAGATTGAGAGCTGACCGCTCGTCCCGCCGGGTATTATCTTTCTGACCTTTTCTATCCTGTACTTGTACAGGAGGTCTTGAAGATGCCCGATCCATCCCTCAACGCAGACGACGCAGATCGCGTCGATGTCCGCGCAGGCCTCAAAATGCTCCAGCGTGTGGATCATGATCGGTTTGTTATAAATCTCGAGGAACTGTTTCGGTATGTCCTTCGAGTGCATTCTGGTCCCGACACCGCCGGCGAATATCACACCTATATTCATAAGAACCTCCTACTTTTCAAATCTCCACATCTGCGCATCGCTGTCAGATTCCTCAAGGGCCGTGACTGCGTAAGCCGGTGCCTTAGTATACGGATTTCTGATACCGTAAGCAATATTTTTGTCGCTCCACTCGTCAAGAGCCGTGTGGATCGGCTGAACGCTGTCAATTCTCGACTGGGACCCGAGATCGTACTTTGTACACATACCGGTTCCCGGATCATAGGTCACAACAACAAATGTATGGACAGGCTTCCCGGTGCTGTCGCTGACAAACATGACGTCGCCCGGCTGCGCTGCGCCGGGATCCGTGAATTTGATAAATCCCATGCGCATGAGATAGTCACCGAGCGGTCCCACGCCGTATCCGCCTGCAGGCTGGTCTCTAAGCCCCAGGTCATAGACAGCCCTCGATATCAGCCGGTCGCATGAAATAATACCATCCTCGCACGGAACTGTCGAGGTCGAATTTCCGTAACGGAAGTGATTATTGTGGGCGTATAAGTATACATTCGCGACCGCCTGCAGGAATTCATCCGCCGTAAAATTCAGAGACCTGTCGATCGAATCGACCGGCGCGGTGAGGGCCATCCCCTCCCTGTTCACCAGCCTCGCGGTGAATCCGCCGGTGCTGACGGCGGCACCCGGTGTGCCGTCATCCGAAATATTATAAGAAGTATCGACTGAAATACCTGCCGACTCTGCTGTGACAGGCGTCCCGTCTTCCTTTTCGAATCTCCAAAGCTGCGCGTCAGTCCCCGACCAGACAGCCTCGGAAAGGTTTCCGCTGTGGTCAGCCGTGAGCACCTTATCTTCAGCCCCGATCATGACTCTGTACCAGCCGTCGCCCGAATATGTGAGGGATATCACATTGAAAGTTCCTTCGTTCTGGATGAACAGACCTGTCCTTCCGTTCTGCGTTCCGTACGCGATGCTGTACGATGGGTTGGCGCTGTACGTCGCGGAATAGTACCCCTCCGCAAACGCATCCACCGGCTCCGTCTCCACCAGATAAAACTGCATATCCCGCGTCTCTTTCGGAACCGCATCGGTACCGCACTTCACAGTCGTGACCGCCGCGTCCCCGCCGTCATCTTTTGTGTTCTCTCCCGCTGTCAGGACCTGACCTGTCTGGGCATTTTCGAACGTGAACGATCCATCCTCATTCTTTCGAACGATCCAGTTCTGCCCCGGATTTCCGCTGTACTCGCCGAGTCTCACGGATCCGGCAATATCTTCAAGACAGAATCCGGATCTGCTGCTTATGATCTCGTACGTCCCATCTTCGTTTTTGAAGAAACTGAACTTTTCCTTCTCATCCTCCGACGCGATGGACGTATCGAACACAGTCCCCGAAGTAATTCCGCCTGCCTTTACCGCAAGGCGGTCTGTTCCGTGGGAAGCAGGTGCAAATGTATACGTCTTCGACTGATCGATTTCTGTTTCGACACCGCCGATCTCGAATTCACTGTGGAAACTGCCCCTGTAAATACCGGTTCCGACCACCTCAATATCCGCTTTGCCGGGATCAGTATTATTCTTCATTGAGATCGTGTAGTCCGTGCCCTCCGTCAGCGGTTTTCCGTCAAACGTGACCTGCACTGCGGGCAGCAGCGGACTTCCGCTATATGCGAACACCGCAGTTCCGTCCTCATTGACTTCGCTTGTCCTGGCAGTCTCGGACTCAGTGGCAACAGCCTTACCGGTGCGGGCTATATCGACCGGAATAATACTAAAGTCGATGACGCAGGAGCCTACATATTCTCCGATGCCGCTGATCCGGACTTTAGCTGTACCTATATCAGTGTTGTTCTCATATACAACAACGAAATCCCTGTCCCTCTGCAGGGTCTTGCCGGCTTTGACGACCGTCACGCCGGGTGTGACAGGCTCGCCCGTGTATTCCGCCTCTTCATATTCCAGCGTGACATCCCCCTCGTTCACGCCTACCTGAGTCTTCGTAAAGACCCAGGGCCATGCAAGATCCGCGCCGTTGCCGAAGCTGTCGACGGTGATCTGCTCAAAGAGAGATGTTGTGAGCAGATAGGGTGCCAGCATGATATCTCCCCCGGGCGTCTCCGATATTCTCCAGAGCTCAACATCGACGGTATCCGTTTCATTTCCGGAATGGCCTGCAACCGTCAAAGGTCCGGCGTAAGAAAGCCCGGTCTTTATCTTCACGTTGGCATTCGTGTTCGCGTTCTGAATCGTGTATATACCGTCGGCGCGTTTTATGACCAGGAACTGCTGACCTGCCGAATGATCGGAAACGGCGAGCGGAAGCGCATATCCTGTCCGATATGTGCCTCCTTCCGTGTCCAGAGCCATCCTCTCTCCGTCAGGGTCTATATAAGAGGGGACCTCGATCGTATAGAAGCCGTCACTAATTGCGGCAGCGCTCGCCGTCTCGGAGAGCTCTGCCGATGCTGTCTGATCCGCATATGTATTGTCACCGCATCCCGTAAACGTAACGGCAGTCATGGTCACGGCTGCCCAGATACAGGGTGCGATACGGTTCATTCGCTTCAAATATCGCTTCATATAGTACACCAGGTCCCTGCTTCAGTCACTCGGTTTCTACACCTTTAGAGTTCATTCACTCGATTTTTACACCATTAAGGTTCATTCACTCGGTTTTACACCTTTGAAATTGTAATTATACAATTCGTCCCAGTCCTTCTCTCCTCTGGCACACTTTTCAAAATCCGTGCACAGAAGGACCGCCTTGTCGATCGCGCTCCTGTAATATCCGGCCAGAACTCTGTTCGTCTCCGCGCACTGCGGCGCCGGATGCTCACTCATCACATGATTCCAGGTATTCTTATTGATACCCAACACTTTTATAAGTAAACGGACCAGGTTCCTTTTCAGCTTTCCGGGGCACAAAAAAATCTCATTCACTATGACTGTCGACACGAGCGCAGCGTGCAGATCCGGATAATTAGTATCCGGATAGAACTGCAGTATGACCGCTGTGTTCCTCGGGGACGGCACGAAGCCGTCGGTCAGCCGTGTGCTGAGCGGATCTTTTCCGTCGTGAACGAGCAGTCGTCTGTCAAACTCCATCTCGATCTGGGCATGCCCATGCTCCGGCTTTTTAGCCTCCTCAATTATATAGGCGTGCGCTTCCCGGTCAAGAGCAAAGTGGCAGATCATGCCATAGATATATGCCATCTCGGGATCGGAAAATCCGGAACGTTCCGCTACCCTGGAAGCCGGGACCATAAAATGAAGAGCCGATGTTCGATGGGCAGCATAGCCATTCTCCCTGACTCTCTGGCGCACTCCAAAGAACGGGGATATGATCAGAAAAAAAGGATCCGGTCCCTGCAGTCCGATCGTGAAAAGCTCCGGCTCACGTGCAATGATTGCTTTGATGCGATCCGGCAGCAGTCCGAGAACCTCTCTGCCGAATCTTAAGTGTGCGTATGTTGCGGGCATAAGCGCCTCCTGTTTACAGTTGATCCGCTGTGAACATCTGCGGATTATGAATAAAAATTCTTCTGGCAGTGTGTGACCCGTATTTTTTCTCCACAAAATCCGCGCACTCGCCGATATGAGTACTTCGGTCACTCGTATTGTGAGCGTCGGAGCCGATAAAGCTCACCAGCCCTCTTTTCAGCATCTTCCTGCAGAACATCTTCATGCCGAAGCCGTCCATTCCCAGAACGGATGCGGCGTTGACCTGGAGCATTGCCCCCATGTCGCAGAGTTCTTCGGCAAAATCAATATGTCTGTACACCGGGCTGTAGCGCTCGCAGTGGGCGATGACCGGAGTGAAACCGCTGGAGATGAGCGTATAGGAGCGATTTCTTATATAACCCGTATCGTGGGCTGAAGAGAACTCCAGCAGCACATAGCGTGTTCCGCACATGCGATAGCGGGGGTCGGTTCTCAGCATATCCGTCATGTCATGGTTCGAATGGAATTCGCATCCCAGATAGAGTTTCATCTCAGGAAACTCTTTCCCTGCCTGTTCTACCAGAGCTCTGTAATTCTTTTCAACGACATCCCTCGAAGTCTCGAACATGTTCATTCGGAAATGTGGAGTGAGTATAATGTTTTCAACGCCCTGCGCTCTCTCATCTCTGAGAATCTCCATAGAGTCACGGAGCGTCCGTGCTCCGTCATCGACTCCGGGGATAATATGGCAGTGCATATCGTATAGTCCATTCATAATGTATATCCTTACGAGAAGAAGAAAAACAGAGATGAGGGTCACGCCGTCTCATCTCTGTGAGCTATCAAAGTGTCAGTGAAGAACGTCCAGATACTTTCCGTCGAGGACGTCTTTCAGATACTGACCGTACTGATTCTTTTTCAGGATCTCATATTCCTTCATGACCTGCTCACCGCTGATCCAGCCGTTAAGATAGGCAATCTCCTCAAGGCAGGCGATCTTTCTGTGCTGGTGCTGTTCTACCGTCTTCACGAAGTTCGTCGCGTCGACCAGACTCTCATGAGTACCGGTATCAAGCCAGGTGAATCCCTGACCGAGGAGCTCAACATTCAGACTGCCTTCTTCCAGATAGATCCTGTTCAGGTCAGTGATTTCAAGTTCGCCTCTCGCAGACGGCTTGAGATTGGCTGCGTAATCAACGACCTTATTGTCATAGAAATAAAGTCCTGTCACACAGTAATTGCTCTTCGGATGTTCGGGCTTTTCTTCGATCGAGATGGCCGTCCCGTTGCTGTCGAACTCGACAATGCCGAAGCGCTCCGGGTCGTCCACATAGTAGCCGAAGACAGTCGCGCCCCGTCCTTTCTCTGCATTATCAACAGCTGCCTTCAATCTTTTTTTCAGTCCGTGTCCTGCAAATATATTGTCACCGAGGACCATCGCGACCGAATCCTCTCCGATGAAATCCGCACCGATGATGAAAGCCTGGGCAAGCCCGTCCGGTGATGGCTGGACGGCATAGCTGAGGTTAATACCGAACCTGGAACCATCCTTGAGAAGTTCCTCAAATCTGGGCGTGTCCTGCGGTGTGGAGATAATGAGGATATCGCGGATGCCTGCATTCATGAGGACCGACAGCGGATAATAAATCATCGGCTTATCATAAATCGGCAGAAGCTGCTTGGACGTTACCATTGTAAGCGGATAAAGTCTGGTACCGGACCCCCCGGCGAGAATAATACCTTTCATGATTCCTCCTTGGTGCACGAATACTTACTGCATTATAACACCATAAACGGCACATGGCAAGAATGCGCTGTCCGCGCACTCTGCCCCGCGCCGCTAAGCTGTATTTCATATCAATTCATATGCCTGATCGAGCTTTTCACGCATCGCGTCAGTGACCCGGGAGTAACCGAGCATTTTAACGATCTTCAGGTACAGAGCATCTTTGCCGGCTGAGACGTTCTCATGCAGTATATCCCTCATTCCGCCCGCGAGTTCTTCCGGCGCTATATATTTGACCGGCCGCTTCACCCCCGGGATGCGGAACACATACGGATCCTCGCCGGAAAGGTACAGGAATCCGCCGCGTCGCTCTATGCCGAACCTCTCACAGCCTGCCATCCGTTCCTCAAACTCCCGCTTAACTGCATTTGTAACATGATCCCGTCCGAATACAAAGACAATTCGCTTCAGGAGCTCCTCCTCGGAGACAGGCGCCTCGATCTTCAGAATCTCCGATATATACTCCTGGAAGAATCCGCAGTTTCGTACCAGACGGACTACATCCGCCTGGCGGTAGATTGAAAAGCTGATTTCTTCTTCCTCGGTATACTCGAAATCCTCGCTGTTCATCTCGGGTTCGAATTCCACTGACCGGCTTGGAGCTGCCTCGCTCTCATCCGCGGCCGAGAGGGCTTCATCGCAGGCTGCCAGCAGTCTGTCCCGCTCCACCGCTCCGTTCCGAATCCACTCGGTCGACCATATCCGGTAATAATTCCACCCCATTCTCTCAAGGACTTCCTGCCTCAGCCGGTCTCTGTCCCTAATATTGGCCATGGCATGGTAAATATCACCGTCTGTCTCGATTGCCAGCACGTAATCCCTGCCCTCCGCGTCCCTGACGCCGATCTCCACGTTGGCCTTTCCGACACCCACATGTATGTCCGCCTGCATCCCTCTCTCTGTCAGGAAATCACATACAGACGATATGAGCGGGTCTGAGGAGCTGCCTGCAGGCGCCTTGCGGCTTTCGGCATTTTCGGATGCGCCCTGACCTATCTCGGCATACTCCAGATAATTACGAAGCGCAATCACGCCGTCCGCCGAAGACTTTTTGGGATCTATATCGGTGAAATGCATGGAGCTGACAAGGATCACATTCTCCCTGGCTCTCGTCACCGCGACGTTCAGCCGCCGCTCACCTCCGGCCCTGTTAAGAGGTCCGAAATTGTGATAAAACTTTCCGCTCTCATCCCTGCCGTAAGCGGTGCTGAAAATAATCGTATCCCGCTCATCGCCCTGCACGGTCTCAAGGTTCTTGATGAAGAAGGGCTCCTCACGGTCACGGCTGAAGAAATCCTCAAAGGACGGATCTTCTCTTCTCCGCGCCGCAAGCATGCGATCGATCATCTCCTGCTGGGCGATTGAAAATGCGACCACGCCCAGGCTCCGCTCCGGATGCTCACGTATCTCCCGATACACAGTATCAAGAACACTGGACGCCTCCCTCGCGTTCTGCCGGGTCTTTCTCATGAACACACCGTCCGGCACATAGCAGTAATCAACGCCGACACCGGCCCGGTCTCTGGTTACCGAGGGAAATGTGATCAAGGAGCCTCCGTAGAAACTGTTATTTGAAAATGCGATGAGACTCTCGTACCGGCTCCTGTAATGCCATTTCAGGGATAGCTGCGGGAAAGCGGCCTGACATATGTCAAGAATTGACTCAAAATCAGCGACATCCCCGGTCTCCTCGTCGCTCTCCGTCTCCACCATGGAAGTGAAGAAATTTGTCGGCGGCATCTGCCTGGAATCGCCGACGACGATAAGCTGCCTGCCTCTGTACACAGCGCCGACCGCATCCTGAGGAAAGATCTGGGAGGCCTCATCAAAGACGACAGTGTCAAAAGTTATTTCACTCCCGCTCAGGAATGTGCCGACAGACAGCGGCGACATGAGGAAACAGGGCTTCAGCAGCAGGATAAGATCACCGATTTCATTGAAGAGCGTACGGATTGCTTTCTGCTTTCGCTTCTTCTCCCCCTCACGCCTCAGGACCGCGACCTGGCTGCCGGGAACAACAAGATCTGTGGACGGTCTTCTGGCCGAGAGCTCTGACCGGATCCTTGCGCGGCTGATGTCGAACTGCATTCTGTCTGTTTTGGCAAATTCTCTCACAGCCATATCCTGGGTCGCCCTTGTAAAGTCAGCGAGCGGATCGTTCCTCAGTGTGACGCAGTTCACCCAGCAGGTATAGAATGTCTTTCTGTACAGGTCCGGCAGATTGCGGACGGCAAAGCCGTTGTCTATGACAAAATCCGTGAACTCCGTGAGATCGGACGTCTCCATCTGCCTGAGTGTCATATGAAAGCGGGACCAGTTATAAAAGCTGTCCCCGGCGGACATGCATCGCTCAAGTCTTTCCCGGACTTTTGGCGTTTCATCTTTAAAAAAGTCCAGCACCCGGCTGTCAAAGAGCTGCTGCATTTCCGTAAAAAGTCCTGCAAGATCCTTTACGACCGGTCTTAAGCGACCTGCCATGCTGACCATATCTTTCTTCTGCCCGCTGCCGCACACATGTGCATACGCAGCAAGGGGCAGCCCGCCGTCAAAAGCGGATTCCAACTCAGAAAGACCGCTCAGTATACTGTCCCAGTCGGAATCCGGCCCAATGTACGAATCCCCCAGATATGGGACCGCCGGATCGGCCAGTTCCAGAAAAGCGGCGAGCTTATCCTGATATAGTGCGAGCATCTCCGCATCGCGGACAAGTTTTTCGTAGTTCCTCTTTCGGCCGTCCCTTGAGCAGGCGCGCATTTCCGCCGCCAGATGACGGTACTCGCTGCCGAAGAGTCGGGTGAGGAAGCCGTCATTTGCAAGAAGACCCTTGTGGAGTTCATGTCCGTCGAGATCAAGGAACCTCTCCGTATACTCCGCCAATACCCCGCTTCTCAGGCTCACGACATCCCGGCTCTTATCACAGAGCACGCGCGAGACTGAAAGCACACGCGAAAGCCGCTCCCGATTCAGCAGTTCCGGCGAAGCCATGCGTGAACTTCCGAGAAGCGCCATCGCGTTCATATGCAGGCACAGGTCCCGGAAAGACGCGCAATTAAGCCCAAACGAGTCAGCCGGCCAGGCAAAAAGACGCCATAGCTCGTCCATTAGGCCGATAGCCCGACCGGTCACGCCGGTGAACCTGTCAAACGCGGCCGCCGACCCGTCACGGCCGGTATAGCCATACCACGTATGTGCTCTGTAGTCTTCACCGATTTCGGGAACATATGTCACAAATGTCTCAAGGAGAATTCCTGCTTCCCGCAGATGGTCCGCCCCTTTTCCCTCGATGCCGCGGATCGTGAAGCCGGTATCAGGGGTGTTCTCAAGTTCAAGGAGATGGCCGTACATCTCGTACACAGATTCATCTACACCATCTACCGGTGTATGCAGTTCCCTCTCGTAGTCGCCCAGCTGCTCCATAAAGCGCGCTTTTGTATCGATTACGTCCCGGGCTTTCAAGAGGACACCGGTCTTCTCAGCATTAAGAGTGCGCACCAGCTCGGCAATAACATCTTTTTTATTGGCCTTGTAGCTGTGAAGTTCCAGACAGAAATCTTGAAGTCCTGCCTTTACCAGCTTGTCATATACGACATTCAGAGCTGCCTGTTTTTCTGAGACAAAAAGCACTTTTTTACCGTCATGCAGGCACTCCGCTATGATATTCGTGATCGTCTGGCTCTTGCCGGTTCCCGGAGGTCCCTGAAGAACAAAGCTTTTTCCCTGTTTGGCCATGAGAATGGCCTCCATCTGGCTGGAGTCCGCGTCCACAACCGTGTGGAGGGAGATGATGGGATCCCCGGCTTCCTCCTCTGTATCTCGGGGCGTGCCCTGAATCGGCTCACCGAGCAGGGTCAGAACATTGTCATTCCGAAGGATCATCTCCTCGTGATCGATCAGATCATGATACATGTTGATCTTGAGGAATGAGAAGAGGCCGATCCAACACTCTGCCGACACTGTCCAGCTGAGCTTCGACGCGCGATCCTGCACGTTCAGGAGATACTCCGCCAGAGTCTCCTCATCCGAATACGGAGGCAGACTGATGCCCTTTTCTGCTGTGATCAGATAATCAAACGTCGGATTGACGACAAGTTCGTCATCCACAGCTCTGATGAGCCACGGATCGATCGCCGACTTCCTTGTGATATGAATCGGTATCAAGATAAGAGGTGCCCGGAACACTTCTTGCCGGCTGCTCGCATCCGTCCAGTTCACAAAGCCGAAGGCCATGTACGCGACGTTGACACCGGTCTCCTCGATCACGGACCTGGCTCTCTTTTCAATGTTCCTGACGGAAGCTGCCGGATCTCCTTTTGCGGAGTACAGCAGGATCTGCTTTTTCTTCCGCAGCTTTTCCGCGTATGTATTAAGATACGTGTCTCTGTCCGGGACTGTACCCGATCCGTCAGGTCCTATATCAAGGACTTCGAATTCCGCTCCGGCCAGGGCTCTCTGAAAAAGCTCCTCCGCGGAGGGCATAAGGATCTCCGCGGACGAACTTTTTGTCTCTCTGAAATTCACAAGATTATTGCGTTTTCCGGTATCAAGCAGAGCTCTCGCCCAACGCTCAAGTTTTTTATTCTCCATATAACTCCGATATATGTCCCGCTCAGGCATTTCCGGCCGCCCGGCATAAGACATACGTACTCCCTGTGTGATAATCAGCGGACGACAACGTAGAGCCGGGCTACATTTGATTTATTCCCGTCTGAATCAATGACATAGTATCTGAACAGATACTTGCCGGGATACTCTGTTGTAAAGCCCGCATTGCCCTCCACATGGATCTGTCCGAATATATACTCGATCGGATCCTCAGCGTCATCAATTGAGGATATAATATCCAGCGGATTCAACGACGATCCCATATCCTGGAAAATCGCGTGGGCCATGAGTCCAATGGACGGCGATCCGTCCGGCAGGTTCTCTTTGGCCGCCTCTGTCTCGCTGCGGAGAGCGGATCCGATTATTTCCATGTCATCGCCCGTATAATTGTCAGGTTCCATATCCTCATAAGCAAGGAGTACCGAGTCGGCGCTTTCGGACTGCGCGCTCTGCGTTCCGGCAGCATCGTCCTGACCTTCGACTCCGTCAGATGCTGTACTGTCATCTGAGCCGGCAACGGTCGAGTCGTAGGAGTCCGTGCTCTCGCCGGCGCCAGTTCCGTCATCTGCAGCGGACGAATCCTCCGGCGCCACGCTCTCGTCATGGACAGACTGACCGTTCTCGTCCTCGCCGGGCAGAATCGTAATCTCCAAAGGTTCACTATTCACAGGTAATCCCGCAAGACCGGCTGTCTCATCGGGAGTGAACTGTATGCTTCTCTCCGCGACAGCGACATTATTGCTGTTGTCCTTCGCGTGGTAGATTGCTGTTGCTCCGCCGTTTCCGTTCACGGTGATCGAAGAAATCAGAATACTGTCCGTGACATCCCCGTCCTTCTCATCAAATGCTGTCACCCCCGAAAGGAGGACCTCAGGGTCGTCCCCCTGGGTGTAGGAAACTATACCTTCGGGAATGCTGATCACAGGCGGAAGTTCATCCGCGCCGGCTTTTATCCTCATAACGAGGGCAGCGACTATCATGATTGCAGCAGCCTCAAGGATAATAATGGAGCCTCTCACATTATTCTTCATACGGATCGCCTCCCTCTGTCTCTGTCACTTTTTCTGTCTCTGTTTCTGCCTTTGATTCCGTCTCTGCATCTATATCCGGATCCGTCTCCTGATTCATCCGGTCCACTTCGCCGGCCGCTGCGGCCTCTATCTCCATGGCTTCCCGATAGGCGGCTTCCGCCTCCTCGGACATGCGGCCTTCATTGCCGTCCTCTTCACGTCCACTCTTCTCATGTGCGCTGCCGGCCTTCTTAGCCACCTGATAAAGCTCCCGCATTTCCGGATCTACATCCTCATTGTCATCCGAAAAAAGAGCGTCATAGACCTGTTCATCCTCCTCCTCGATCCTTGCGAAGCGGGGATCCGAAGTCCTAACCCTCCGACGTTTCTCCCGCTCACTCTTGACCGCCGCATAAGAGATAAATGCGCCGAACACGGCTCCAAGTATCGCACCCAGTACCGTATATCGAAAGACCGGAAGCGGGTCAGGTTCATTTGCCACACTCGCGGCCTCCACCAATTTCACAGAAATTCCCTCATGTGCTGCCGGGTAGTCGGTGTTGGCAGCTGTCACGATCGCCGCGGCAATGTCATGGGCGACATATGGGTCCCCGGATCGCACATAAATATCTATGATCCCCGTTTCAGTCCAGACCTTTGTCTCAGCATTATATGCCGCTCCGCGTCCTCCAGCCGGGTCGTCCCTGTAAGACTCGTTCAGCACCTTTTTCCTGAGTGATGCATCACCCTCTATATATCCGGCAAATTCTCTTACGTCGCTCACATGAAGATCATCGCCGGTCAGCTGCACCTCAGCCCGTGACGTAAAGGTGACCGGAATCGCTCCCAGACACGCCAGATGCACGATCCCCGCCGCAAGGGCTGCCGATAATATGATAAGCAAAAGATTTTGCAGGAAGTCATTCCGCTTCATAATTATTTCCTCTCATATTCAGGTCTCATTCGAAAGACCGTGCGCGGGATCCGGTTCAGGCAGGCTGACATGATCATGACTAAATCCCCGCAGTCTTCGCTACACTGAGTTATTATAACAACCACGGCTTTTATGGGCAAGCATACATGACTGTAAGGTCGCAAATGTGTGCGCGCGCGGCAGACGCACTCCATTCTTCGATCAAAAGGGCTGTTTTGCGTAAAAAAATAAGAGACTGCCGCCCGGTGGCGACAGCCCCTGAAATACTTATCTCTCAGTCAGGAAATTATAGCAGATTGCAGCAAGCGCCGCGCCCACGAGCGGGCCGACGATGAATACCCACAGGCTGATGATCGGACCGAAATTGCCGGTGAATGCCGCAAAGACAGCCGGGCCAAGACTTCTGGCCGGGTTCACGGATGTTCCCGTGAGACCGATACCGAGAATGTGCACCAATACCAGAGTGAAGCCGATCACGAGGCCCGCAAGTCTGCCATTCTTATACTTGGAATCCGTGACACCGAGAATTGTGAGTACAAAGATGAACGTGAGCACGATCTCTACCACGAGACCGGCGATGAAGCTCCCGCCGACACCTGCAAGTCCGTTTGCCCCGAAGCCGCCGGTCATATCAGGCACGCCGCCGAGCAGGAAAATAACCGCCAGGATCGCTGAGCCCACAAATGATCCGATGCACTGTGCAATAACGTACGGAATGAAGTCCGCAGGCTGCATCCTGCCGGCAAGCAGGCAGCCGAGTGATACAGCCGGATTGATATGGCATCCGGATATGTTGCCAATGCTGTATGCCATTGCTATGATCACAAGACCGAAAGCAAATGCTGTCAAAATATAGCCACCGCCGGATATCGCGTCACAGCCGACCAGCATCGCGGTTCCGCAGCCCAGGGTTACCAGCACTGCCGTTCCAATAAGTTCTGCAATGTACTTCTTCATGTTTTTCCTCCTCACTAAAAATATATTGCAACAAACGATACTCGTTACATTATAAATCTTTCATGATCACGCTTCAATGGTCACTTGCTCAATTAGTCTGTACAGCAGCTGCGCCTCTCTTCTGCATCAGGGTCATAGCCACAAGAATACCGATACCGACGATATCCGTAACTGTTCCCGGCACCATGAGCGCAAGGCCGGCAGCGATGAAGATGACCCTGAAAACCGGATTTATATCCTTGAACAGGTGTCCGTTCAGTCCGGCAGCAACGCCAAAGAGGCCGATGAGCGAGGTAATGATGACCTGAACAAGCGTCAGTCCCGCCATACCGCCGGTCATACCCTCAAACTCAAGCAGCATGACCGGGTTCAAACAGAAGATATAGGGGCAGATAAAAGCGGCAATAGCGAGGCGCGAAGCAGTAAATGCTGTCCGCATCGGCGGCGCTTTCGCTATGGCAGAGCCGGCGTAAGCCGCAAGGGCGACCGGCGGTGTGATATCCGCAACAATTCCAAAATAGAATACGAAGAAATGCGCACATACACGCGGGATACCGATCGCCGGGCTGATCAGGATCGGAGCACATGTCGCAGCCATAATGGAGTATGTGGCAGTCGACGGGGCACGCATGCCGAGGACGATGCAGCAGAGCATTGTCAGGAACAGAGCAATGAGCTTGTTTCCACCCGAAATATTGACAATGAGCGTGATAAGCTGTGAAGCAAGACCTGTCGATGTGATACAGCCGGCAACAATGCCCGCCATTGCGCACGCGACAGCGACGGAAATCGTACCCTTGCCGCCGGCTTCGAGCGCGTCGATGATCTTTTTCACGGAGATTCTGTCATCCTTATTGATGAGCCCGACAAGGATCGTAATGCCAATGGCGACAGTCGCCGAGAACTGCATTGTGTACATATTCGTGGAGACCAGGATGACCAGGATAATAAGCGGAGCCAGAAGATAGATCTTCGGGAGCAGCTCCTTTACTTTCGGGAGCTGATCTTTTGACATACCGCGAAGTCCGAGTTTCTTGGCTTCAAGATGGACGGACATATAGATGCCGACGAAATACAGAACAGCCGGAAGAACAGCGCGGAGCGCGACCTGCCCGTAGGGGATGCCCATGTACTCAGCCATGAGAAAGGCTGCAGCGCCCATGATCGGCGGCATGATCTGACCGCCGGTGGAGGCAGCAGCTTCTACTGCCCCGGCGAACTCTGACTTGTAGCCTGTTCTCTTCATCATCGGAATCGTGACAGAACCTGTCGTTACAGTATTACCGACGGAAGATCCGGAGACCATACCGCAGAGGGCTGATGAAATGACAGCTACTTTCGCGGGACCGCCCGCGGACGCGCCGGCGGCACAGTTGGCCAGATTGATGAAGAACGTGGAAATTCCGGTCCGTTCGAGGAACGCACCGAATATGATGAACACGACAATATATTTCGCGCAGACATTGATCGGCGTGTTCATGAGACCTGTCGTTGTATAGAAAAGGTCATAGACAACTTTTCCGAAGCGGACTTTGGCAAATGTATATGCCAGAAGACAGCCGACAACAATAAGAATCGGAATACCGACACAGCGGCGGCAGAGTTCCATGTAGGCCAGCACGCCGAACACCGCGATCACAACCATGAACGGATCTTTCGATACTCTAGACGCAAGTTTGATAATATCTGTTGCCTTCAGGGCAAAATAGAAAAACGGGCCTGCGCCGCAGACCATGATGATAATATCGTACCAGGGCAGAGTATTGGGCTTGACATCACCCTTTCTGATCGGGTAATGCAGGTAGCCAAGGATCAGGATCATGCCAAGAAACATATTTAGTCTCACTTCCGGCATCGCGGTCGAGAATAATGTGACCCAGATGCTGAAGACTGAGAAGCCGACAGAAAGGAAGCGGACGACCTGCCCGGGTCTTCCCTCCCACGCGCGTGTATTGGACTCGCGGTCGTATTTTTTCATGACCTCATCGACATCCTTGGCACTGCCAACATCGATATTCCCATTCATATCAGGATTGTTAAAATGCTTCTTCTCTTCCATCGAAGAATTTCCTTTCTAAAAAGAAGGGGTGCGAGCGGCACCCCTTCACAAGTCGTAATTAAGATTTCGTGCATATGCACCGCTTTGCTAAGAGTTATTTTGTCGGTACCTCAATACCTTTTTCGCTGAAGTACTTAGCTGCGCCCGGATGATACGGTACAGAAGTTACGGAAGCGGCAAAGTCAAGGTCAAGCTCAGCGCCCTTTGCATGAGCTGCCGTGATGGAATCAACATTCTCAAATACGCCGTACAGGAAGTTGTAGACATCGGCTTCGGATACGTCGTTGTTTGCAATAACAACCGCTGCGACCGCAACGGTCTTGATATCGGACTCTGTGCCGTAAGCGTCAGCAGGGATTGTAGCCTCAGCATAGTACGGAGACTGCTCAATGAGAGCCTTGATGTGCTCATCATCGATGGAAATAACGTTGACTGCCTTGGATGTCGCAAGAGATGTGACAGCAGTTGTCGGAGCGCCGGCTACGATGAAAGCTGCATCGATCTTGCCGTCCTGCAGAGCTTCCGCGGAATCACCGAAGGACTGGTATGTCGGATTGATGTCATCTTCTGTCAGACCGTAAGCCGCAAGAACATCGAGGGCATTGAAGTATGTGCCGGAACCGGCGGCGCCGATCGACACGTTCTTGCCCTTGAGGTCAGCTACAGATGTGATGGACGGATCCACGGAGACGACCTGTACCTGCTCCATGTAGAGAGCTGCAACTGTAGAGAAGCTCTCGACCTTGCCGGTCTCCTCAAAAAGTCTTGTTCCGTCATAAGCGTACGCCATAACGTCTGACTGTACGAAGCCGAGCTGTGCATCGCCTGCATCAATAAATTCAATGTTAGCCTGAGAACCGCCGGACGCGATCGCTGTAACATTCGTGCTTGTCGTCTCGGAGATCTTGCTTGCCAGAACGCCGCCAAAGCCGTAGTATGTGCCCTGATCGCCGCCTGTTGTGAAGTTCAGGTTCGTACCGCCTTCCATGCCGCCGACCGTGTCGGATGTAGCCGCGGTGGAGTCTGCAGCTGTATTTCCACCTGCAGCCGGTGCTGATGATGATGAGCCTCCGCAACCTGCCAGGATCAAACCTGCAGCCATAATCGCGGAAAGAACAAGTGCCATTCTTTTCTTCATTTTTTCTTCCTCCTGATACTATAATATGCGGCACATGCCGGATCATACCGCAGCAACATCTAAAAGGCATGCACCAAGCGTACTTTTCAGCGCATTTGAAACTATATAATATGCAGGTCCAAGTACTAAGACATAATTCTATATGAAAAAATGTGGCAAGTCAAGCCTGTAAAATGTCATAACATTAACGCTTTAAACTGTTGCTGTGTAATATCAGGAATGCCTCTGCGTTCTTGCCGCGCCGCGCAAAAACAAAGCACTTTCGCCATTGCGCGGCTGCGACCGCAGCAGGCTTTATATCCGTGCTACCCCCGTATCTCTCGCCGCCTGCGCGACAGCCTTTGCGACAGCAGGACCTACGCGCGGGTCGAAAGCCTTCGGGATGATATAATCGGCAGACAGCTCATCATCGGAAATGAGGTCCGCAAGAGCTTTTGCGGCCGCCATCTTCATCTCCTCATTGATGTCGCTCGCCCTCACATCGAATGTTCCGCGGAAGATACCCGGGAATGCCAGCACGTTGTTGATCTGATTCGGGTAGTCGGAACGGCCTGTGGATATGACTGCCGCGCCTGCTGCCTTCGCGTCTTCCGGGAAAATTTCCGGCGTCGGGTTGGCGCACGCAAATATAATGGCATCTCTGTTCATGGATCTCACCATATCCTGCGTCACAAGACCCGGGGCAGATACACCGATAAAGATATCGGCACCTACGAGCGCGTCCGCCAGGGAACCTGTCTCACCCTGAAGATTCGTGATCTCAGCCATCTCCTTCTTGATCCAGTTCATGCCTTCCTCACGGCCTTTATAAATCACACCGCGCCGGTCAGTCATGACGACATTCTTAAATCCCGCGGAAAGCAAAAGCTTTGTGATGGAAATGGCGGCAGCACCCGCGCCGGATGTCACGATTTTGACATCTTCCTTTTTCTTTCCGACGACCTTAAGTGCATTCATAAGCCCCGCCAGCGTGATAACTGCCGTTCCGTGCTGATCGTCGTGGAAAATCGGGATGTCACATTTTTCTTTCAGCTTCCGCTCGATCTCAAAGCATCTGGGGGCGGATATATCCTCGAGATTAATGCCGCCGAAAGATCCGGAGATGAGGTAAACCGTGTTGACGATCGTATCCACGTCCTTGGACTTGATGCAGAGCGGGAATGCGTCGACATCGCCGAAGGACTTGAACAGAACGCATTTGCCCTCCATGACCGGCATGCCGGCCTCCGGGCCGATATCGCCAAGACCGAGGACAGCAGTGCCGTCGGTGATGACCGCGCACATGTTCCAGCGGCGTGTCAGGTCATAGCTCTTATTGACATCCTTCTGGATCTCCAGACACGGCTGGGCAACGCCCGGAGTATACGCAAGCGACAGATCCGTCTCGCTTTTGCACGGAACTGTGGCGATAACTTCGATTTTTCCCCTTTTCTGCTCATGCAGTTTGAGTGACTCTTCAGCGTAATTCATGTAATTCTCCTTTAATCTTAGTGGAATAATTGCTAATCGTGTTTCATAGGATATGCTGATATATCTTCTTTCAGACAGCACACATTATAAGATGAAATACTGCTCGTGTCCAGCAAATACGTGTTCACCCGTATCGGGCTTTTTCATAGGCATCGTGAAGCTCACTAAGTTCCTTCCTGTCGATCTTCGCCTCGATTTCCATCGGCGTCATGCTGTCCGTTATTTCCTTCTGCCCGCCGGAGTCGCGCACAAGTTTTATATATCTTCTGCGTACCCTGTCCTCACGACCGAAGCCGGGCTTTGCGTTTCTCGGTCTTAGCTCCGTCTCCTCATGATCTTCCCTCGTCTCAAGCATGATCCTTTTATCCCCGTTCTCCGGAATTGCGGATCTGAACTCATAGTACAGATCCCTTACGAATCTGTAAATCAGATATATCATTATACCGGCAGCCACCGCGTAGGCAGCGAATTCAAATATATGCCAGAGCAGCATCAGGATCGGATGTTCCTCCATTATCTGCTCAAAGCTCGTCATTCCACCCGCCATACCCCCGGCAAGAGCATTGTCGGCATTCGGAAAAAGATGGCTGAACAGCCATACGAGCCCGATGAATATAGCTGCCATGACAAGAACAAACCCCTGCCCGATCAGATAAATGAGCTTCGCTCCGTCGAAAACAAGCCCGAGAATGACAGCGACCAGGAGCGAAGCCAGGACAAATGTGACCGCGAGAAATGTATTCATCCGCCGCATCTTCTCGTAGGGCACCCTGACATATCTCGAGGAAGTGATGAACACGTTGTCAAGACTCTCAAAGTTTCTTCGCAGCATGAAGAGAATAAGAAAAGCGGTCTCCGAGAGGACAGCGAGTAGGATCACATTCTCTCTGCCCGTCGTAAAGCCGGCTATAAAAATTGCAAAGGGATAAATCACATGTCCGATGCCGGGGTAAATCATTCGTCTTCCCGAAATGTAGTCATAAAGAGCAACTGCCGTGATCCATGAAGCAGAAATGAGATGGACATAGAACATGTAGGGTGCACCGAAGGTGACCAGAAGTATTCCGGCAAAATGGACAAGGCAGAATACGACAAACGACCTGAACCTTCTTCGAAGGAGCATGGCAAGTACCAGATAGAGCAGCATCTCGCACGCGCTTATGCAGATGAGCAGAGGGGGCAGATCGAACATCATCCCGAACGCGGCATCAAAGGACACGACAAGCAGGCAGTTCGAAATGGTCCGAACCGCAAAAAGTCCTGTCGTTTCCGCCTTAAAGCGCTTTGATTCATCCATAACTTTCCGCTCCGCTATATCTCAATGACCTGAAATGTGATTTCCGCGGGGACCGCTTTCTTCTCCGTACCCTTATCAAGGGGGCACAGCCAGTACAGACCGTCTTTCCTCCGGGCAAGCTCCAGAGCTCCGCGGATCACCTCGTCACTCCTGTCCGAGCAGATCATGAGCGTGCTGACATTTTCCCTGCCGGCCATGCGCACCCCGGCTCTCAGTATATCCGCAAATGCCCGCCCCTCGAGCTCCAGATCCAGCCTCGCAAGGCTCATGCCCACCGACCTTATATGGTCAGTCGAACTGCCGGCATGAATGGAAAGTTCACGGCCTGTGATGGCATCCCTGCCATTTGATACAATACTGACAGGAACTTTATGGTCAATACAGCTGCCCGCGATCGTGTACGCGATCCGGATCGCGTACTCAAGGATACGCTCAGGATTTCTCGCGCCGGGATGCGCAAGATTCAGCAGGATCTCGACCTCCGAGCCGTAGGTGAAATCGCGAAGATTCACCATAAAATCACCTGTACGGGCAGATGCCTTCCAGTTGATCGCAGACATGGGATCCGTCGGAGCGTACTCGCGTATTCCCCTGAAGGAGAAAACATCTTCATACATTCTGCGCCTGGCGAGCACCTCTCCGAGAAGCTTCTCGCTGATCCCCTGAAAATAGTCAAAGCTGAGCATTCTGGGAAACACGACAAGGTCTGTGTCCTGCACAAGGTGCATATAGCCCCGCTTTCCGGAAAAAAGCTCCGGCACTTCGATGTCAGAGGAATCGATGCGGTAATAACCGCGCTTTTCCGCAGTGAGGCGATGCTCTCTCATGACCTTCTCACGGGGACCGAGGCTGAAATATTCTATGACATTTGTCCGGTCGGTCACAGACGCATTCTCGTTGCCGTGCATCCGTATGTTCCGGTTCAGTTTATACTCCATGATGAGGACAGGGATGGGTATCCGCTTCGCATTGGCAACTTCCTCGACGAGCGTGAGCTCATCGCCCTCTGTGACCGTCCTCTTTGTAAAATAGACCGACGCTGACAGCTTTTTGTCCCAGACAGCCATGTATAAGGTATGAATTGCGACATACAGGATCAGTATGCCGACTGGTATCCATATGATCAGCATACTTACCTTCCGAAATCTTCCGTCGGCACCGGGACCCGGTCCAGAACTTCCCGGATGAGATTCTCCTGTTCCTCGAAATAGCCGTAATTCTGAGTAAGCACCAGCCTGTGGGCAAGTACCGGGACCGCCACGAATTTGATATCCTCGGGCACGACATAGTCCCGCTCATTCAGCCACGCGGCGCTCTGGGCCGCATGCATGAGGGCAATCGAACCGCGCGGGCTGATGCCGGCCGCTATATCATTTCTCCCCCTTGTCGCGAGGGCAATGTCCGCGATGTAGCCGAGGAGATCCGGTCTGACGTCAATGAGCGCGGCCTCTCTTCTCGCGTCGGCTATATCCTCTGCCGATGCTGAGCGCGCTACGCTCTCCCTGGGATCTTTGTGCATGAAGCTGTAGAGGATCCTCACCTCATCGGCCCGCTTCGGTGTTCCCAGCGATACGCGCATGAGAAAGCGGTCGAGCTGAGCTTCGGGCAGAGGAAATGTTCCGCCCGTCTCGATCGGATTCTGGGTAGCGATGACAATAAAGGGTTCCTCAAGCTTCCTCGTCGTGCCGTCAACTGTGACCTGCCTCTCCTCCATACACTCAAGCAGACCTGACTGGGTCCTCGGAGTCGCACGGTTTATCTCGTCCGCAAGAAGAATATTGGTGAAGATCGGGCCTCTCCTGAACTCGAATTCACCGCTCTGTTTGTTCCAGACGGAAAGACCCGTGACATCGGAGGGAAGGAGGTCCGGCGTGAACTGAATGCGTCCGAACCCGGTGTCAAACGATCTTGCCAGCAGCCTTGCGAGCGTCGTCTTCCCCGTGCCGGGCATGTCCTCAAGCAGCACATGGCCACCGGTGATGAGCGCAATGATGACCAAGGTCGTCGCGTCAGGGTTTCCGATCAGCACTTCATTTATGTTATCTCTCACTCTTAAGAGATTTTCTCTGGCCTTGCTCATAAGCATTCTCCAATCCATTCATAATCTCCGGCCCGCGTATTCCGCCTCGGCGGTTCCCCGAAGCGCCGCGTGTTCGTAAAGGCCGGTCATACTCATTATAAATCGTAGCCCTGATTTTTGCCACTCAAATACAGGTATTTACCTGCGTATAAACATTGCACGATTTGCACAAATATTATATAATATTTGCAAATAAATTTGGACTTTTCTGTTAAATACATTGAGAAAGGAGAACGTATGTTAGAATATAATAAGCTTGAATCCAAACACTACAGAAATGTGATTCTCCGTGTTGTTCCGGGACATTTTGTCACTCCGAACTCTCACACGAATTATCTGATGGATATGACAGCGATTATGCGCAGACAGGCCGAAGCCCAGGCAGTCGCGTCCGCAATGTGCGATTTCTTCGGCAGCTCCACTTCCGTCGACACCATCTGCTGCCTCGAGGGAATGGAAGTTGTAGGAGCGTATCTTGCAAATGAACTCACGCGCGCCGGCAACATCTCCAAAAATGCGCATAAGACACTCTACATTATATCCCCCGAGTACGGCATTAACGGGCAGATGATCTTCCGTGAAAACATGAATATGATGCTCAACAACAAAAATGTTCTCCTGATTCTTGCGACCGCCACCACCGGAAAGACAATAGCCAACGCGGCTGAGACTCTGAACTACTATGGAGCCAAAGTCGTTGGCATCTCCGCAATTTTCTCGGCCTGCACTGCGATCGATGGGTTCCCGATCCACTCGATCTTCGATCAGAGCGATCTGCCGGCATATCGCTCATGGAAATCACACGACTGCAAGCTCTGCAAGCAGGGCATGAAGGTGACCGCAATCTGCAACGGTTTCGGCTACTCAATGCTGAGGTAACCGCCTGCAATACCAATAAGGGCTTTCACCCTGCACGCTGTGAATTCCGCGGCTGATATCAATAGCAAAAGGGGCTGTAAAAAGCCCCTTTTTCATGTTCATTTTCATTTCGACAGAGCCCGATCAGCCTTGCCGATCGTCATATAAGTCCCAGAGCCTCGCACGCATTCCAGATCCCGTCATCAAACATATCCGTCGTGACATAATCGGCTGCCTGCTTGGCGGCATCTGTCCCGTTGCCCATCGCAAC
>ODAI012389472.1_pt1 | contig 29759 bp, 19 predicted proteins | sample 1539321 | NCBI WGS metagenome assembly ODAI01 (sample SAMN02144231, study PRJEB22623) | gut metagenome | biome: sheep rumen | host: Ovis aries | place: New Zealand
ATTCGCTTGATCTCTTCATCAGAGAGTCCGGACGAAGCCTCGATACGGATCTTCTGCTCCTTACCGGTAGCTTTATCCTTGGCGGTGACGTTCAGAATACCGTTGGCGTCGATATCGAAGGTTACCTCGATCTGCGGTTCGCCACGACGTGCCGGCATGATTCCATCGAGGTGGAAGATACCGATTTGCTTATTCTGAGCCGCCATCGGACGCTCGCCTTGGAGCACTTTGATCTCAACAGACGGCTGGTTATCAACCGCGGTGGTGAAGGTCTCGGTCTTCTTGGTCGGGATAGTGGTGTTGGCTTCAATCATCTTGGTCATGACACCGCCCATGGTCTCGATACCGAGTGACAGCGGGGTTACATCGAGCAGGAGGACATCCTTTACATCGCCTGTGAGGACACCACCCTGGATAGCTGCACCGACTGCTACTACCTCGTCGGGGTTAACGCCCTTGGACGGAGCCTTGCCGAAGAACTTCTGTACGGCATCCTGGATAGCCGGGATACGTGTCGAACCACCGACCAAGATGATTTCGTCGATATCAGAGGTCTTCAATCCGGCATGTTCGAGCGCCGTGCGGCACGGAGCGATGGTACGCTGGATCAGGTCGTCAATGAGCTGCTCGAATTTTGCACGGGTCAGCGTCTTAACCAAGTGTGCAGGCACACCGTTGACCGGCATGATATACGGCAGGTTGATTTCCGTAGAGGTAGAGGAAGAAAGTTCGATCTTCGCTTTCTCGGCAGCCTCTTTCAGACGCTGCATAGCCATCGGGTCTTTGCTCAGATCGGCACCGCCGTTCTCGTTCTTGAACTCCTGAACGAGCCAATCGATGATACGATGGTCGAAATCGTCACCACCAAGGTGGGTATCACCATCGGTTGCTTTTACCTCGAAGACACCGTCACCGAGTTCGAGCACGGACACATCGTGAGTACCACCACCGCAGTCGAAGACCACAATCTTCATATCCTTGTTGGACTTGTCAAGACCGTACGCGAGGGCTGCTGCAGTCGGCTCGTTGACGATACGGCGGACGTTGAGTCCGGCGATCTCACCGGCTTCCTTGGTAGCCTGACGCTGTGAGTCGTTGAAGTACGCAGGAACGGTGATGACAGCTTCGGTAACCTCCTGTCCGAGGTAGTCCTCAGCGGTCTTTTTCATCTTCTGAAGAATGATAGCCGATATCTCCTGCGGGGTATAGAGACGTCCGTCGATGTCCACACGCGGGGTGTTGTTGTCACCTTTAGTTACTTTGTACGGAACGCGGGCGATCTCCGATTGCAGACGATCGTAGGTCTCACCCATGAAACGCTTGATAGAATAAATAGTTTTGGTCGGGTTTGTGATGGCTTGACGTTTAGCAGGGTCGCCCACTTTACGCTCACCGCCTTCAATAAATCCGACAACAGACGGAGTAGTACGCTTACCTTCAGCGTTAGCAATAACGATAGGTTCGTTACCTTCCATAACGGCTACACACGAGTTGGTAGTACCGAGGTCAATTCCAATAATCTTAGACATAGTATTTTTCCTTTCTTTAATTAATTTTCGATTTATAGTTTACTAGTCTACTAGTTTTCTAGTTTACTAGTCACCCCAATAATGACAAAACGCGTGCCAAAGGGTATTTGGCAGAAAGGGACTGACAAAATGGCAGAAGGGAGAAGGGGGAAAGGGGGGCTCGCGCAAAGATGCGCGAGAAGGGAAAGACGAAGGACACCCCCCGTCCCCCTCTCAGAGGGGGGGGGAAAAAAAGGAGAAGGGAGAGGGGCGAGAGGCGAAGGGATAGCCGAATTAGCGGTTTTTGAGGATGATCCAGATGATCATGGGGGCACCGAAGAGGGCGGAGACGGTAGAGATGGGGAGCGGGTAGATGAAGAGGGAGCAGAGGACATCGCAGACGAGAAGCAGGCATGCGCCGATGAGGGCGGCGGCGGGGATGGTGATGCGGTGGTTGGAGGTGCGGAAGATGCCACGGGCTATGTGGGGGACGGCGACACCGATGAAGGCGATAGGACCGCAGAAAGCGGTGACGCCTCCGGCGAGAAGTCCGGTAGCCAGCACTATATACAAGCGCGAGCGCGATACATCAATACCTAATCCGCGCGCGTAGTCCTCACCCAAGAGCAAGCCGTTGAGGGGTTTGAGGGCGAGCAAGACAAAGAGCGTACCGAGCAGCAGAACAGGAATGAGCATATACATATCCCCCCACCCTACGGAAGAGAGGGAGCCGAGCGTCCAGACGATGAATAGTTTGAGTGCGTCGGGGTTGGCGAAATTCTGCATGAGACTGACAAGCGCACCGGCGATGGAGCCGAACATCATACCGACAATCAAGAGGCTGACATTACTCGTGACACGACGACTGACCGCCATGACGAGTAGCAAGACGAGCGTGGCACCAATGACGGCGGCGAGAGGGAGGCCTAAAGTTGAAAGGTTAGAGGTTATAGGCGAAAGGAGGCCGCCTATCATCGTAAGGAAGGCGACGCCGAGGCTGGCACCGGAGGAGACACCGAGGGTGTATGGTCCGGCGAGGGGGTTGCGGAAGAGAGTCTGCATGATGAGCCCAGCCACGGAGAGGGATGCTCCGGCAAGGATGGCGGTGAGTGCTTTCGGGAGACGGATGGCGTGCAAGATTTGCGACTCCATCGGCGAAAGGGAATCGCCAAAGGGCCAGAGCCAGATGGTACCGGAACAGATGTCAAGCCCGAAGAACAGTGCCAAAAGGACTACCAAACAGGCGAATATGACTGTATTTTGTCTCATTTCGAGCGCAAAGGTAGTAAAAAATTTGCATATTTCCAAAAAAAGCAGTACCTTTGTGCGTTTTTTTTTACAAAAACTATGAGTGTACATGTACAAAATAGCCGAATGACGACAGCGAAGCTTCGTCAGATGAAGGCGAACGGCGAGAAGATCGCCATGCTAACGAGTTATGATTTCACGTTAGCGAGTTTAGTAGATGAAGCGGGTATCGACATGATTCTGGTCGGTGACAGCGCAAGCAACGTGGTCTGCGGGAACGCATACACGCTGCCGATTACGGTAGATGAGATGATTTTCCTTGCGAAAGGAGTGGTTCGGGCGGCGCAACATGCGTTAGTGGTATGCGACATGCCGTTCGGCAGCTACCAAGTGAGCGAGGAGGAAGGCGTGCGTAACGCCATCAAGATTCTCAAAGAGAGCGGTTGCGACGCCGTGAAGATCGAAGGCGGCGAAGAGGTGCTGCCAGCCATCCGTCACATGATCAAGGCGGGCGTGCCGGTGATGGGTCACTTAGGTCTGACGCCCCAGAGCGTGAACCAGTTTGGCGGTTACGGTCTGCGCGCCAAAGAGGAGGCGGAGGCGGAGAAGTTACTGCACGACGCCAAGCTGTTAGACGAAGCCGGGTGTTTCGCCATCACATTGGAGAAGATTCCTGCGGTGTTAGCCGAGCAAGTGACGCAAGCGGTCAGTTGTCCTGTCATCGGAATCGGCGCGGGCAACGGCACGGACGGTCAGGTACTGGTACTGCACGACATGTTGGGACTCAACCAAGGGTTCAAGCCGAAGTTCCTACGGCATTTCGCCAATCTTGGAGAAGAGGTCAAGGGCGCTGTGGGCGCATATGTCAGTGCGGTGAAAGACGGGAGTTTCCCCAGTGCGGAGGAGAGTTATTAAGAAAAAAAAAGAGGCGAGCGCCTCTTTTTTTTATGGGATGAGAGCCTGGATCTTTTCTGCCAGCTCGTCCATGTATTTGTTTCCAGTCTCGGGATTGATAGGCAGTGCGCCGAAATCAATGGTGACAAAAGGATACGTACTATTCGTCGTCACGAGTTTCAGATCCTTGCGACCGAGGCGCACCTCCATGATTTCCGAGAAGCGGAGGATAATACCTTGTGCGTAGAGGATGCCTTCTTCGCGGTTCGCGAGGACATTCTTTCCGGTGAGGATGTCGTGCTGGAACCACACTTCGTAGTTATCACCGAGTGTCTCTTTAATCACCGCCTCCGCCTGGGGGTTGAGGGTAAGTGCATCGTGTTTCCATTGCTCGCGCATCTGCTCCCGTGCGGCAGCCGCCTCACGTACGTGCTCCTCATTGGCATTGACATATTCATCTATGCTGTTTCTATACGCTTTTGCGTGTGAGCGGAGTCCGAGCAAGATAAGCAAATCCGCCACAATCACCACAGCCGGATAGACGAGCATTGTGTAATAATCATGCAGAGCAAGAGGAATGAAGATAAACGCAACCGCGAGCGCAATACCGGAATACAGCAACAGACGGCATTTATTGTGCGCATGTCGTATCGCGTGAATCGTTTGCTCACGTGTCGTCTCGCGCACCACTTTGAGGCGGTCGCGCGCGTCAAACCATTGCCAAACCAAGAAGAGAGACACCAAGGTCAATCCAATCAGGATGAAAAGCAGTGAATAAAGGAGAATTTCGAGACTCATATGCCAATAGATTTAGAGGTTATACGATGCGTTTTTTATAAGTCGGTGCAAAGGTACGACATTTTTTCGGAATATGCAAGAGTTTGGGCAATTATTTTTCAAAAAAAATATAGTGGTGTTGCTTAATTAAGGAAAAGACACCCCCCAACCCCCTCTCAGAGGGGGGGGGAAAAAGGAGAGGAGGACACCCCCCCGACCCCCTCTCAGAGGGGGAGAAGGAGAGGGGAAGAGAGGCGAAGGGGCGAGAGGCGAATGGGAGAAGGGGGGGGGGAGGGCAAAAGAATAGCCCGAGCGGGAGCCCGGGCTATCTTTCGGTCAGCCTTTTAGATCAGCCATATATGGCTGATGCAATGGGTGGCTGATGCGATGGGAGGTCGGATTAGCGAACCTGTGCGCCTTGGATGTTGAACATCTTATTGTCACGAACGATGTAGAGGACACCGTCCACAACAACCTTGTGTGCCTTCTCGGTCAGGACAACTTCCTCGATGCCTTGAGAAGCCGGAGTCCAACGGTACTCAGCAGGGTCAGAGAAGTCAAGCTCAACTACGTTATTGTCGTCAATATTGTCGTCAATTATAACGTTGGACATATCTTTCCAAGCGCCCTCATTATTCTCATCAATAACCTGAATTTGTACATCCCAACTACCTTCACCACGGAATTTGAATTCATCATCAGGTCTCGCGGTAAACGTAGCCTCGAAATAACCAGTAGAAGCATTAAAAGTCATGGCAGTAGCAGCTCCATCCCAACCTGCTCCGAAAGAGCCGAGGATCTCTACCTTCTCCGGGCATCCTGCTGCAGGTAACTTAGCCTTAACCGAAACTTCAATAGGTTCTACTCCATCACACTTAGCAAAACGGAACTTGGTATTGTCGCTATAGTCAAGAACGATGGTCTCAGTAGCACCAAGCTCCTGATTATCAAAGTTTTTCCAATCTGCAGCTTCTGCATCATAATACTGCATCTCATTGGCCCAGCCACGGACAGCCTCTATAATTTTGAAAGCATGACCTTCCTGACCTTCAAACGAATATGTATAAACGGTGTTGAACTCATCGTCCAATTCCTCGTTCATAGCATGAGCACTCCAGCCCATATCGTCACCAGCGACAGCCGGTTTCATGTCAGCACATGCATCCGGAGCGTAAACCTTTATGGTGTAGTTGTGCTTAACAACAGCAGCACACGGGTTTCTGTGTAGTTTCCAATACTTCAGTTGATAGATGTAAACACCAGCAGAAGGATAACCCATTGAAGACTCGCTTCCGTTCTCTAAGTTAAGAGTGATTTCGTTACCTGCTACATACACCCAAGACTCCGGGTCACCGCACTGGTAGTCCCAAGAGAAAGTACCATTCTGTGTGTTGTGGAGCGGTTTGCCATAGAAACCATCGCTGTACGGCAACTCAGCTGCATACCAGCCATCGAAACCGGCTACCGGAGCGAATTTCTCACAGTTAGCAAAATCCTCAGTGTTTCCTTCGCCTTTCCCCCAATTGTTCGGGGAACCTACGAAATAAATGTCACTACAAACAGTTGCATCTTCAATTGGTTGGAAGCAAAGTACAACGTTGTTAGCCACATCATAAACTTTTGCGAGATCCTCAACAGTTGGAGCCGCAGCAAACAGGCTTGCGCTCATCAGCGCAGCAGCCATAAATGCATAAATCTTCTTCATAATTTAAAAGATTTTTTAATTGTTAATAATGTTAATTAGTTGTTAGTTATCATTTTAAATACCGGAAAATCGACATATCGACATATTGACACATCGACATCACGAGATTTATTATTCATTAATAGGTATAGCCGTCACCGCCTTGCGCAGCGAAGATATTATTGGGATCGCCTTCCACATCGGTTTTGAAGTTCGGGTTCGAGCGTTTATCCTCAGAGGGCACGGGGAACCAGTTCATGTATTCCGGGGTACCGGTAGTATAGAACTGCGGTCCATCGTTCTTTCCCATACGTCCTTCCCAATGATAGCGGTATTTATCCGCCTCCGGTCCAAAGAAACGTCCAAAGCGAATAAGGTCAATGCGGCGTCGACCTTCATCGTAGAACTCACGACACCATTCGTCAAGCAGCGTCTCTTCGTCCAGAGAAGGAAGCGGATCAGCGTTAGCACGTGCGCGGATCACATTATTAATTATGTTGAGTGCGCCTCCTTTATCTCCAGTACGGAAGAGAGCCTCGGCTTGAATCATATATGCCTCAGCCAGACGGAGCATAGGGATGTCGGTATCGGGCCAATCTTTGCTTTGACGCGGGGAGAGTTCCGGCAGATCGGCAGAGGAATACACGCCTGTATATTTGAGTGCCGCCCAGCAATCAAACAGATATGAAGTATTACCGAGATCCTGATCTCCCTTAATCGTAAAGGTATAACCGGTATTCAAACCATCTGAAGATAGAATAGCGCGATCATCGTGCAACTGTCCCGGCATCTCAAACTCATCGTACACCATACCCATTGCCGTCGTGCGGTCAATACCCATCGGCGTTAGGAACTTATCCACCATAGTAGGTGAGGTACGCATGGAGTGCCACTCAGCTTCAATACCCCAAGCATTCATACCTTGCAGGCGGTTAGCACCAATCAGCATCATCGAAGAAGCGTAACTTTGTGCATAGAGACCATCTTGATATATTTGGAAGATATTTTCCTTCATTACATCGGCACGGTTGTTGTCCCCCATGAATAACTGCTGATAAGCGGAATATACAAAACCTGAGTCTGTCACTATCGGCGTGGTAACAAGCGAATGTTGCGGATTATCAGAAATAAGAGAGGTTGCGGCATCATATGCTTTTTTCCAAGTAGTTCCAGCCGTCCAATCGGGGTTGTACTTATTATATACATCGGCATTGAGATAGATACGCGCCAAGAGGAGTTGTGCGGCAGCTTTACCGACGCGGTACGGTGAAACACGTTGAGCGGGCAGAGCTACGACTAAATCCTCCAGTTCGGTTACCAACCATTTATATAACTCATGACGCGGCACGAAATGCGGGAAGTCACTGGACTCAGTAGTGATTAACGGAGCATAGAGATACATATCCATAAGATAGAAATAATGCAATGCACGGATCCAGCGAACTTCAGCGATACGATTTTTATCCTCCTCTGTTTCCGAAGAAGCGTATGTGAGGTAGTGGTTACAATACTTGATATTAAGGTTCAAGCGAGTATAAATCGCACGAATCATCGTGTTAGTGCCATTCCAGTTAGTTTGGCAGAGCTGTTTAGATTCGGCATCATCCCATATCCACCAAGCTTCGTCCGTCGTTAACTCATTACAATACCAGATTGTACGATAGAAGCCTGATGTACCGGCATCAATATCCTCGACATCAGAGTCCTCTTTCGGTGAAGATTGACCAATGACCGCCATACAGGAGTAGCACTTGGTGAACATACGATCCTGATTAAAGGAAGTGGATGAGTTCGGATCAATCGGTTTGGTATTGAGGTCTTGTACGCACGATGCCATTCCAAGCGCCACACATACCAATACTGCGTAATTAAATAATCGTTTCATATTATTTGATGTTTTCTGTTATCAGTTTAAAGTCTTAGAATTGCAGGTTAATACCGAGCACGGTAGTCATTGAACGCGGGTAAATCGAGTTATCAACGCCACCGAGACCAACTTCCGGATCAAGCCCCGAGTATTTGGTAATCACGAAGGGGTTGGAAACGGTACAGAAGGCACGTCCCGAGATTTTGTTCTTGGTGAAAGAGTAACCGAGCGTGATGTTATCGCAACGGAGGAATGAAGCGTTCTCCAAGAAACGATCGGTTATACTATAATCCGCATTTGCAATCTGTCCGGTACCATCCGCATTGTAGATAGTCATGTTATATCCGTCCACATAATAAGCACGGAACACATCGGTCGGCAAAGTCTTGTAATATCCATCACGAGCTAAGTTACCAGCCGGTACATTCTGCAGACGGGAAGCAATCACATTGTTGAATACATAGTTGCCGATGTTGGCACGGAAAGAGAGTCCGAGGTCGAAGTTGTAGAACTGGAACTTGGTCTGGAATCCCATCATGACAGGTGCTACGGGGCTATGTTTGAAAACCTTATCCTGCTCGTCAATCTTGCCATATCCTGCTTCACCCTCTTTCTGCTGATCAACGATATACCAATAAGTAGAACCATCCTCACGGGTACCCTTCTGTGCTTCGTAGAGATAGAATACATTGGTAGCATATCCGACAGCAAACTTAGTAATAGATTTACCGCCCAAACCATCTCCTCCGTATCCATTACCATCAATCATGGTCTCATCTCCATTGATTTTGGTAATCTTGTTCTGGTTCCAGGTTACGTTGTAACCGAGGTCCCATTTGAAGCGTTTGCCATAATCAAGAACCACCGCATTGAGAGAGAACTCAAGACCTTGGTTCTGCAAGGAGCCGATATTGGACATCACGCGTTTACGGAAGTTGGTACCCATAGCCACATTGACATTGTTGAGGAGGTCGGTTGTGTTACGGAAGTAGTAATCCAACGCACCGGAGATACGGTTATTGAGGAATGCGAAATCAATACCTACGTTATAGGTCGTGGTTTTCTCCCAAGTCAGGTTGGGGTTAAAGGCATTGGGACGGTCAGAGATATAAAGGATATTACCGTCAGCGTCTTTTACAATATCCACGTTTTTGGCGTTGAAGTCCTCTTTTGCATAGTTTTCTCCACCAACCGGATAGTAAGAAGTATGTCCAGTAGTTTGAGTATAGGTAGGCATGTATGAGTAGTCTCCGATACCATCCTGCTGACCGGTAATACCGTAACCGAGACGGAGTTTGAGATCGTTGAGCCAGTTAACATCTTTGAGGAACGACTCTTTGATTTTCCAACCTACAGCTACAGACGGGAACACGCCCCAACGATGATCTCTTGAGAAACGGCTGGATCCATCTCCACGGACAGTAGCAGTAACCATGATCTGGTTCCATCCTATCCAGTTGACACGTCCGAAGAAGGATACCAAGTAGTTCTCGCCCTTACCTTGTCCAAACTCGGGGTATGCCTCTTTACCTGCTCTTGTGGGGTCGTCCATATAGGTGGAGAGATACATACCGTTACCGCGTTTGAGGTACTCGTTATAGAAGTGCTGCCACTCATAACCCGCCATGATATCGAAGTGCTGCTGCGCTTTCTCCCAATCATGACCGTATTGTGCAAAAGCGTTAAACTGGAGGTTGTACTTCATTTTCTGTTCAAAGCCGTTCCAGCCGGTGTAGTGGCTTGCCGAACCGAGCATACTGTTAACGCTCGTTGACTTACCAAAAGCATAATCGGCACCGAAATTAGCATGGAGCACCAGATCCTCCAAGCCATGTACCTTGTAGGTACCTTCCAAGTTACCGACGAACTGTCCGGCATTAGAGGTATTGGACTGGTGTTTGAGTTGTGCCAAGGGGTTGGCAGAGGACTTGAGCGAATACATCCAGTTCGGGTCACCATAAGGTCCATAAACGGATGAGGAGGTTCCCAGCGGTTGGAAGAAACCATCCCAGTGGGTATCCAATTCCTCTTTCGTGAGGTAATATTTCGTGCCATTAGTTTCTCCGGCAAGAATCTGCTCGCCATAGATATTGGTAAGATCTCCGGTTGAATAAATCGGCTGCGTCGGATCTTTATCCAGATAAGCACCTGCGATACCCGGCTCATACTGGTTGTAGATATACATTCCCTTCGCGTTTAGGTTGAAGGTCAAGTGATTATCCAGGAATGAAGGATTGAGGTTCAAGGAAGCAGTGACACGCTGCATCTGCGAGCCCTTCACAGCACCGTTATTGAGGGTATAACCAATCGAAGCACGATACGGCATATCGACAACTTTGTTTTTCAATCCACCCATGAGGGACACATTGTGGTCGGTATTCACTGCTGTACGGTATATCTGGTTGAACCAGTCCACATTATCGTTCATAAGGTACTGGTTCGCCTGCTTGGACTGGCCTGCAGCCGTAACATAAGCACGGAGTTCATCGCCATTCAATACATCCATATGTTTGAGCACAGAACCGAAAGAGACGTTACCGTCATAGGAGACTTTCATCTTCTGTCCCGCTTTACCTTTCTTGGTAGTAATGAGGATGACACCGTTAGAAGCACGCGAACCGTAGATAGCGGTAGCGGAAGCATCCTTGAGGACGGTGAAAGTCTCAATATCATTCGGGTTCACCAAAGAGAGGGGGTTGGAGACACCCTGAATACCATTGTTGTCCATAGCGAGACCGTCAATGACGATGAGCGGGTCGTTGGAAGCGTTCAGAGATGATCCACCACGAATACGAATCGAAGCACCCCCACCCGGTGTACCACCATCGGTAGAGATATTGACACCGGCGATCTTACCAGACAACATATCGGTAGCCGTCGTGGTGAGCGCCTTGTTCATTTCATCGGGTTTGATAGCGGTTACGGAACCGGTAGCGTCGTTTTTCTTAACTACACCATAGCCCACGACAACGACTTCGTCGAGGAGCTCGGAGTCCTCTCCCATTTTCACGGACATCTGGGGTTTGGCGTCCAGTTCCTGGGTTTTGTATCCCATGTACGAGATCTGGAGTTTAGCACCCGGTTTTACGTTCAGCACGAAATTACCGTCATAATCGGTGATAGTACCATTGGTAGTACCCATTTCAAGAATGGAGGCGCCAATAATCGGTTCTCCGTTAGCAGCATCAGTAACAACACCACTTACGGTCAACTGTGCATATGCTGAAAGTCCAACAATCAAAAGACCGGCCATCCACAATGCACGCAGATTTAACATATAGTTTTTCATCGGTATTGAGAATTATTTTTTCAACGTAAATTTCTTGTCATTAAGCGTTACAACGCCATCTTCTGCCGAGAACGCAGATAGTTGCAGGGTAGTGAATGCTGCCGGCTTGGTAACATCCTCGCTGCTTGTTGTTTTGCCTGCCTTAGTAGCTACCACTTTTACTTGTGCATCGCCATTGAGCATCACATCAAATTTTTTCGCATTCGTGAAGGATGTCATTGTCCATTTAGCATTCGGAACTACATACAGCGAATCATAAGACTGCGCTTTATCAGATGCAGGTTTGTCATAAAACTCCTCTGTCCAAGTACGCTTATGGAAAGAGAAAGAACCTGTATTATCCAAATCTGCAGATTGATTGCATATCAATTCTCCGTTAAATATCTCCAACGGACCATGATTAGTGGTATCTAATTTGATGCGTATAGTCTCATAAGGACGCGAAATCTGCCCTTTATAAGTTCCATTAGATTGTTGTTTTGTAGAAAAACGAACCGTATCCGGTACTGCCTGGGTGGGGTAATTCTCATTGAACCATGCGAGGGTATCAGCCATAGTTAACAAGAACTGTTTGTAAGCGTCTATAGAGTCCTGCGTAAAGTTCACCACTTCTGTTCTCCATGCCAAATAAGGAATTGTGTCCTTTTTGATGGTGAGATAGTTAGTCGTATCGTTGATCACAAATGTTACATTCGCGAATTTTTCGCTAAAATTGAGAAGCAGATCAGCAATGGAAATAAGACTCTTGTATGTTACATATTCTCCAAAATCAAGCACACCGCCAGTCCAATTCATTTTCAAATTCTCCTCACCTATTTTCACAGGGATTACCATTGTCTGGTGATTTTCAGTCATGGTAGCGGGCTCCCAAGAAAGAGGTGTCTGTACATTGCTGTTTTCGCCACATCCTGTAGACACTATGCGATAATAGCCGGTTTTTCCATCGGTCGCATTTTCCGTAAGCTTCCACTCTTGCAAAGTAGTGGACATTTTCGTTGAATCGACGTCTATGTAGACGTAAATTCCCTGCAACGTGTTTTGAGCGATTTGGGTGCTTACTTCGAAGATATCCGTCTTTTCCTTACGGCATCCTATCAACCCAAGCACCGCACACGCAAATGCAAATACAAGTAGTTTGTTTTTCATAATAGATTATTTTGATTTTGTTGTTGTTTCTTATTATATCGCCCTAGCTTGGTCGATGCTGTTAGGGGATCGCCCATGCATGGTCGATACTATTCTTTCTCGCGAATAAGAAAGACGGATGCAGCACCGAGAAGGAGAAGCACGCCGGCAACGACCAGCATACCAGCCTGTACGTGCGCGCATACATATATAAGGAGTGATCTACCGCAGAGGGCTGCCACGATCTGCGGGATGCAGATGGTGCAGTTGAAGAGCCCGAGGTAGTATCCCATGTTACCGCCCTTGATAGCGTTGGTGACGATGGTGAACGGCAGGGCAAGCATAGCCGCCCAAGCAGCGCCGATAAGCGCGTAGCTAAGCCAGAGGACGTATTGGTTGGTAACGAACCAGATGGAGATGAATCCGACTGCGCCAACAACAAGGGAGATGACATATGCACCTTTGTTGCCGGTATATTTCTCCAAGAGCGGGAGAACCATCGCCCAGAGGAGTGAGCCGACTGCCTGAACAGCAAACACAACACCTACCCAATCACCGGCAGACTGATACTCCAATGCAGCGGTGGAAGCTTCGTCCCAACCGAAGCAGTTCACCGCGATGGTACCAATCGAATAGGTCCACATATACATGAACGCCGCCCAGCAGAAGAACTGAACGAGTCCGACCGTCCAGAAAGCAGAGGGCGCTTCACGGAGAAGAGTAATGAAGCCCTTTTCCTCCTTTTTCTCCTCCTTTTTAGTCAAGTCAACGCCATGGAACTCGGCGTACTCCTGCGGGTTAAGTTCCTTCACGGTAGCGAAGGTATAGAGGCAGCAGAGTACGAGAATCGCCGCTCCTATATAGAACGACCATTTGACAGAATCAGGGATAACGCCCTCGGGAGCCGTATTGGCAATACCGATCCATGTGAAGAAGATCGGGAAGAGATAGCCTGCAAGCGAACCGGCGTTGCAGAGAGCGGACTGGATAGCATAGGCTGTACCTTTCTGCTCCTCGTTGACCATATCGCCGACCATCATCTTGAACGGCTGCATGGCGATATTGATGGATGTATCGAGGAACATAAGGCTGAAAACGCCGAACCACATGGCTGCGTTGAGCCCGAGGAAAGCCGACTGCGCAAACGTGAAATCGCCTGCGTTAGGCAGAAGCAACATCACCGCGACCGCGATGAGCGCGCCCACGAGCAAATAGGGTTTACGGCGACCGAGACGTGTCCACGTCTTGTCCGAATACTTACCAACGAGCGGCTGCACGATCATACCCATCAACGGCGGGAGGATCCAGAAGAAACTCAAAGTGTGCGGGTCTGCGCCCAAAGTAGCAAAAATACGGGAGATGTTCGCGCTCTGAAGAGCGTATGCAATCTGTACTCCGAAGAAACCAAAACTCAGATTAAAGAGTTGTGCAAAGGATAAATTCCGTTTCTGCATGGTGTTATTTCTATTAAGCTTAAGCCGTGATTATCAAAATCGGGTACAAAATTACTATATTTTTTTCATATACGCAAGAGTTCGATGCATTTTTTGGGTATTTTTTTGTGTTTCCGAGGGAATATATGTTATAAAACATAAGATGAAAAAGGAAAGGGGAGTTGCCGCAAATATGCGACAAAAGAGAAAGACGGGAAGGCAAGGAGAGGCGAGGAAAATAAGAGGAGGAAGGTTGCCGCAAATATGCGACAAAAAGGAAAGACGGGAAGCGGGGATGGCGAGGGACGGGAGAAGGGGATGGCGAGGGAGGAAAGGGCGAAGAGGGCGAAGGAGAAAAATGGAGGAAAATGACATTTTTTGCAAAATAATTTGTATATATCAAAAATTATTTGTACTTTTGTAGCCAAATTGAGATTTAGCATATATGAATGTAACACACGAACAATTAGTGGAGGCATTGCAGACGTACTTCGGGTTTGACACCTTCAAGGGGAACCAGGAAGCAATCATCCGTAATGTGATGGAAGGCAATGACACGTTTGTGCTGATGCCGACCGGGGGTGGTAAAAGTTTGTGCTACCAGTTGCCGTCGTTGATCATGGAGGGAGTGGCCATCGTGATCTCCCCGTTGATTGCGCTGATGAAGAACCAGGTGGATGCGATGCGCAATTACTCGGAGGAAGAGGGTGTAGCCCATTTTATCAATTCAAGTCTGAGCCGTGGCGAAATCAACGCCGTCAAGGAGGATGTGCTGAGCGGCAAAACGAAGCTGCTGTATCTTGCCCCCGAGAGTCTTCAGAAGGCGGAGAATGTGGATTTTCTGAAGGGTGTGAAGATCTCTTTCTACGCGGTAGATGAGGCGCACTGTATCTCGGAGTGGGGTCATGATTTCCGTCCGGAGTACAGTCAGATCCGGAGCATGGTCCAGCGCATCGGCAAGGCGCCTATCATTGCGCTGACCGCCACCGCGACGCCGAAAGTGCAGAAAGATATCCAGAAGAACTTAGGCATGCCGGACGCCACGGTTTTCAAGAGCAGTTTCAACCGCCCGAACCTGTACTACGAGGTACGTCCGAAGACCGCCGACGTGGACAAAGATCTGGTGCGTTTCATCCGTTCGATGGAAGGCAAGAGCGGAATCATCTACTGCCTTGCGCGCAAAGAAGTGGAGGATCTGGCACAAGTACTACAAGTAAACGGAATAACCGCGCGTGCGTACCACGCAGGCATGGATGCCGCGACCCGTACCGCCAACCAGGATGCGTTCCTGATGGAGGAAGTGCAGGTGATCGTGGCGACAATAGCTTTCGGCATGGGTATAGACAAACCGGATGTGCGGTTCGTGATCCACTACGACATTCCGAAATCATTAGAGGGCTACTATCAGGAGACGGGCCGTGCGGGCCGTGACGGCGGCGAAGGGCAGTGTATCTGCTACTACGCTCCGGAGGATATAGAGCGGTTGCGCCGGTTCCAGAAAGACAAGACGCCCAAAGAGATCGGCATCGGGAACCAGCTGCTGTTCGAGACCCAGAGTTATGCGGAGAGCACAATCTGCCGCCGGAAATTGCTGCTGCATTATTTCGGCGAGGAGTACACGGAGGAGAAGTGCGGCAACTGCGACAACTGCCGCAAGACATACAAGATGGTGGATGCGAGCGAGCTGCTGCAGTTGGCGTTAGAGACCATCCAGCAAGTGAACGAGAAGCACAAAGCCGAACACATCGTCGATATTCTGCACGGCAACCAGACCGCCGAAGTGATGAGTTACCACCACGACGAATTAGAGAACTTCGGCGCGGCTTCCGACGAAGAGGAGTCCACCCTCCATGCCATTCTGCGTCAGGCGTTAGTAGTGGGGATGTTGAAGAAAGACGTGGACTCGTACGGCGACCTGAAGCTGACCAAAGACGGTCTGAAGTTTCTCCGAAAGCCCGGCAAGTTCGAGGTTCCCATCGAGGTACAGGACGAGGACGAGATCGACATGGAAGGCAACGGTGCGACGTGTGCCGCCGCCGACGAGGTGCTTTTCTCCATTCTGAAGGACATCCGCCGCAAGGTAGCGAAGAAGAACGATGTGCCGCCGTTCGTGATTTTCCAGGATCCAAGTCTGGAAGCGATGGCCACCACCTACCCTATCACGATGGAAGAACTGCTGACCATTCCGGGTGTGGGTGTAGCCAAAGCCAAACGCTACGGAGATGAGTTCCTGAAGATCATCAAAGAGTACGTGGATGAGAATGAGATCATCCGTCCCGAGGACCTTCGCATCCGTACGGTAGCGAAGAAATCGACCCGCAAGAAACAAATCATACAAGCCATCGACCGCCGTGTCGATCTGGATGATCTGGCAGAGAGCAACGGCATGTCGATGGAAGAAATGCTGGACGAGCTGGAGGCGATCGTCTTCTCCGGAACGAAGATCAACATCAACTACTTCATCAAAGAGGTGGTCGATCCCGACGAGGAGGAAGACATATACGAGTATTTCAAGACCGCAGAGAACGACAACATAAAAACCGCGATGGAGGAATTGGGCGAGGATTACTACGACGAGATCCATGTGCGGCTCGTGCGGATCAAGTTCCATTGCGATCTTGGTAATTAAGACCGCTTCGCTGAAAGAATAAAGACCGTTCACTTCGTTCGCTGAAAGAATAAAGACTGAATTAGTTATGCGAAAGGGTGTAGTTGATTTTATCACATTGGGGTGCTCGAAGAACTTAGTGGATGCAGAGCGTGTGATGCGGCAGTTGGAAGCTGCCGGATGGCGTTGTGTGCATGACCCTGAAGAGCCGCGAGGCGAGATATGCGTGATCAATACCTGCGGTTTTATCGGCGATGCGAAAGAAGAGAGCGTGAACATGATTCTCCGGATGGCGGAGCGCAAGAAACAAGGCAAACTGCGGAAGCTGATTGTGATGGGATGCCTAAGTGAACGGTACCGCGCGGAGTTGGAGAGCGAGTTGCCGGAAGTGGATGAGTACTATGGCAAATTCGATTTCATGCAACTCGCGGAGTTGCTGAATAAAGACCGCTACGCTGAAAGAACAAGGAGCAAAGACTTGCCACTATCGGTCGGATGTCATGTTTTCGAAAGAAAGTTGACGACACCGAAACATTATGCGTACCTGAAGATCAGCGAGGGTTGCAACCGGTTCTGCTCCTACTGCGCTATCCCACTGATCACCGGCAGACACACCAGCCGCCCGAAAGAGGAGATATTAGATGAAGTAAGATGGCTGGTGAGCCAGGGCGTGAAGGAGCTGAACGTGATTGCGCAGGATCTGAGCAGCTACGGGTTAGATTTAGTCGAAAGTCAAAAGTCGAAAGACAAAAGACATATGCTGCCGGAGTTGATAGACGAGATCGCACAGGTGCCGGGGGTGGAATGGATCCGGCTGCACTACGCTTATCCGACGGATTTTCCAGAGGGGCTGTTAGACGTGATGGCCAAGCACGCGAATGTATGCAAGTACCTCGACATCGCTTTGCAGCATTGCACGGATCACATGTTAGGACTCATGCGCCGGCATATCACCCGTGCCGAGCAGGACGCATTGATTCGCAAGATCCGCGAGAAAGTGCCGGGCATATGTATCCGCACCACCCTGTTAGTGGGTCATCCGGGCGAGACGGAAGAGGATTTTGAAGAACTCAAGAAATGGGTACAGGAGATGCGTTTTGAGCGAATGGGCTGTTTCGCGTACTCCGACGAGGAAGGTACGTACGCCAACCGCCATTACAAGGACGATGTTCCGCAGGAGGTCAAAGAAGCCCGTGCCGCCGAACTGATGGCTATACAGCAGGAAATCAGCGGGGAGTTGATGCAACGGTTTGCGGGTCGCACGGAACGCGTGATCATCGACCGTCTGGAAGGCGACTATTACATCGGACGGACCCAATACGACAGTCCCGAAGTGGATTGCGAAGTGCTGATAAGCCGTCAGCCGACAGCATTCAGCATTCAGCCGGGCGAGTTCTACCCAGTGAGGATCACCAGAGCGGAGGAGTTCGACCTGTACGGGGAAGTTGACAGTTGATAGAAAAACACAATATGCTAACGAAAGATTTTATCGGCTTGATTGCGAACAAATCGGAATTGAGCAAGAAAGAGACAGAGCAGCTACTCACCGCGATGAATGCCATCGTCCGGGAGAACCTGATGTCCGGCAAGTCCATTCAGATATATGGTCTCGGTGCGCTGGAAATCAAGGAGCGCAAGGCGCGTACGATCGTTCATCCCCGTACGGGCGAGCGTTCGTTTGCACCCAGCAGAAGCCAACTGGTATTCAGACCTATGGCAAACTTAAAGGAGGAACTTAAAAACAGCTGACCATGGCAGATAAACTAAGTTGGAGCGAACTGCGCCGTGCATTAGCTGCGCGCGCCGGTGTGAGCGAGAAGAAAGCAGGTGCTTTCCTCAACGCTTTCCAAGGACAGTTATTGGAAGCCCTCAAGACCGACAAGCAAGTCAAGATCAACGGTCTGGGTACATTCAAGGTACAAGCCGTAGCACCGCGCAAGAGCGTAAATGTGGCTACTGGCGAAGCCATTATCATCGAGGGCTACAACAAACTGACATTCACTCCGGAAGCCGGTGTGCGCGAGTTGATAGAGAGCGGTCAGCCAACAGCCGCCGGTAGCCAGCCGTCCGCCGCCAGTGCCCAGACGGCAGAGACAGATCCGCTCAAGAAACTCGGTGCGCAGGCAGAAGAGATTGTAGACATATTAGGCGAATTAGCCGGGATGGACAGTGCGGTAGCAGAACCGGAGCCGGTGGTTGAGCCTGAACCCGAACCGGTAAATGCAGCCCCAAAGAAGCCGAAGAAAGAGACTCATTTCATGCGCGACACGTTGCTCTGCGTGGTGATACTTCTGGTTCTGCTTCTACTCGGTTATTTCTTCCTGCGCCAGCAGTTAAGCGGCATCATCGACTCGTTCGTACAGCCCGCACAGACAGAGAGCGTTGTTACCGACAGTGTTTCCCAAGCGATGCCTGCGGAAGAACCTATTGAAGAAAACGCAGCAGACACACTTGTGGACTTGCAGCATTATTCCGAATTCATAACCACCGAGCCGATGCACGAGGCAAGCCGTCTGGCATGGATGGCCAAACGGTTCTATGGTTCAAAAGCATACTGGCCGTATTTGTACGACGCCAACCGCGATGTCATCAAGAACCCCTGTCTCATACAGGTCGGCACCCCCATCCGCGTGCCCAAGCTGACCAAGGAGCAGCGCGACACGACGGACGCCCGGACCGCCGCTTTGTTGGAACAATTACGGTTAGAGGCAGAAGAAGCCTGCACGAGAAATTGAAAGGTGATTTTATTCATATAGAAGGAGCAGACACCCACAACCTCAAACATATATCGGTTGATATACCCCGGAACGAACTGGTGGTCATAACGGGTGTCAGCGGCAGCGGAAAAAGCTCGCTGGCTTTCGACACACTGTATGCCGAAGGCCAGCGGCGTTATGTAGAGAGTCTAAGCGCGTACGCCCGCCAGTTCATGGGAAGGATGCAGAAACCGGATGTGGACAAGATAGAAGGCATACCGCCGGCTATCGCCATCCAGCAGAAAGTGACGAGCCGTAACCCGCGCTCCACCGTAGGAACGGTGACGGAGATATACGACTACCTCAAATTATTGTACGCGCGCGTGGGACATACTATTTCCCCCGTGAGCGGTCAGGAGGTCAGGAAGAACACCATCCGCGATGTCATCCAATACATGGAGTCCCAGCCGGTAGGCACGCGTCTGTATCTGGCAAGCCCGATTGTACTGCCCGAAGGAAGGACACTCCAGGAGCAGCTGGCGCTGTGGCAGAGCCAGGGTTTCAGCCGTCTGCTGATTGACGGCGACACAGTGCGTCTGGACGAGAACACATGGAAGCAAGCTGAAGGACACGAGGCGTTTCTACTGGTGGACCGACTCGTCACAGACGGCGAACAAGCGACCTCGAACCGCTTTGCGGACAGTGTCCAGACCGCTTTCTTCGAGGGAAACGGCGAATGCCAAATCCAAGTACTAAGGGACAATGTACCCTGTACAAAGGTTTTCTCCGAGCGGTTTGAAGCGGACGGCATCCATTTCATCGAGCCCTCCGAGCACCTCTTCGATTTCAACAGTCCCATAGGAGCCTGCCCCGAGTGCAAAGGTGTGGGAACGGTGATGGGCATCGACCCGGATCTGGTAGTCCCCGACAAGTCCAAAACCATCTATGAAGGAGCCATACTCTGCTGGCAGAACGAGAAGATGAAACCGTGGGAGAACGAGTTGATTTACAATGCCGGCAAGTTCGATTTCCCGATCCACACCCCGTTCTACGCCCTTACCGCAGAGCAGAAACATCTGATCTGGACGGGAAACGAGTATTTCCGCGGCCTCCATGCATTCTTCAAGGAGCTGGAGAAAGAGCAGTACTCCAAACTGCAGTACCGCGTCATGCTGGCTCGCTACAAAGGCAAGACGACCTGCCCTGTCTGCGGCGGTTTCCATCTGCGTACAGAGGCCTACTACGTGCTGGTCAACGGCAAGTCTATCCGTGAGTTATGCTCGATGCCTATCTCCGATCTGGACGAGTGGTTCGCCCGCATACAGTTGTCCGATATAGAGATGCAGACCATCGAGATGGTACTCACCGAGATCCGCAACCGCCTGCAGTTCATGAAGGATGTGGGTCTCGGCTACCTGACGCTCAACCGTCAGAGCAGCACCCTCTCCGGCGGAGAGAGCCAACGTATCAACATTGCCAAATCCTTAGGAAGCAGCCTTGTGGGCTCACTGTACGTGCTGGACGAACCGTCCATCGGTCTCCATCCACGCGACACGGAGCGCCTGATCCACGTGCTCAAACAGCTCCGCGACCTCGGCAACACCATTGTGGTAGTGGAGCATGACGAAGATATAATTGCGGCAGCCGACCATGTGATAGAGATCGGTCCGGCGGCAGGCAGACACGGCGGAGAAGTGGTCTATGAAGGCAAGCCGCGTCCTGAGTTGTTCACCTATACCATCCCCGTCCAACGCAGGCATTGGAGCAATTACATCGAGATAGAGGGCGCGTGCGAGAACAATCTCAAGAACCTATCCGTACGTTTCCCTCTCCACGTGATGACCTGCGTCACGGGCGTCAGCGGCAGTGGCAAGTCGAGTCTGGTGAGCAAAGTGCTCTACCCTGCTCTCAAGAAACATTACGGCGGTGTGTTCGCCGAGCACACAGGTGATTTCGGTCACCTGCACGGCAGTCTGCACCTGATGCACGACATTGAGTTCGTGGACCAGAACCCGCTCAGCCGTTCCAGCCGCAGCAACCCCGTGACGTACCTCAAGGCGTACGACGAGATACGGAGGCTCTTCGCCGAACAGCCGCTGGCAAAACAGCTCGGTTTCACCCCTGCCCATTTCTCGTTCAACACCCCGGGCGGACGATGCGAGACCTGTCAGGGCGAAGGTACCATCACCATCGAGATGCAGTTTATGGCGGATCTTATTCTCGAGTGCGAACAATGCCACGGGAAGCGGTTTAAGCAGGATGTCCTCGATGTCCATTACCGCGACAAGTCCATCTACGACGTGCTTTGCATGACGGTCAACCAGGCGGTTGAATTCTTCAGTCAGGATCCCGATTGCGACCGCATCGTCAAGCGCCTCAAGCCCTTGCAGGAAGTGGGTATCGGCTATATACAGTTAGGTCAGAGCAGTTCCACCCTCTCCGGTGGCGAGAGTCAGCGCGTAAAGTTGGCTTCGTTCCTTGCCCAGGAGGACAGCACACCGACGATTTTTGTCTTTGACGAACCGACCACAGGTCTGCATCACCGCGACATAGAGGTACTGCTTGTCGCGCTCAACCGGCTCGTCAGCAAAGGGCACACGGTGATCGTCATCGAGCATAACCCGGCGGTTATTCTGGCGGCTGACCATGTGATCGACTTAGGTCCCGAGGGCGGGAAAGACGGAGGACACATCGTTTGTGCCGGTACGCCGGAACAAATAGCACAGTGCCAAGAGAGTTATACCGGCAAGTATATTGCCCAAGTCATTAAAAACAACGAAACAAACAAACACACATTATGAAAAGACATAAGTTAGCAGAATTACGCCGTTCCGACATTTTCTCCCATCTGCCACAGATGCACTATTTGCCGCGGTGGGGGGTGTTAATGCTTGACATCTTCCTATGCACCCTCGCCTTCTGGATGAGCGTATGGATCAACAACGGCTTTCTGGAGTTCGTAAGTCTGGAAGATCCGAACATCCCTCTATGGTCGCAGTATCTGATTTTCATGGGCGTCCAAATTGTCAGTTTCTGGGCGTTCCATACGTATTCGGGTATCCTGCGGTACTCCACGTTCATTGATACAATCAAAGTGCTGCTCTCGGTGTTCAGCGTGGGTATCGTCCTTTTAGTGATTAACGGCATCACGGAACTCGCCGCCCATTGGCACCCGTTCATCAGCACGATGGTGGTTGTCTATGTAGCGGTCGCCTTCATGTTTCTGTTCATTCTGCGCGTCGGGGTGAAGACGATGAGCGAAGTGCTCCAGCGCAGTCAGGCAAGCCCTCGGGTGATGATCTACGGCACCAAGGCGGCAGGCGTGGCGATAGCCAAGATGCTCCGCTCCTCGGGAGAAGCACCGTACAGACCCGTCGGTTTCATTGCGGATGAAGGAGAAAACACCAATTACGATCTGGCAGGTCTCCGTGTCCGCTCGCTCAACGAAAAACTATTCGTATGGATGGAGAAACACGGCGTAAAATATGTTATTGTTTCGCCAATGAAGATGCGGGAGATCAACCCGTCCAAGGATCTGCAGATATTTATTGACCATAACATCCGTATTCTCACCACCCCGTATTTCACCCAGTTTGACAACGCGGACGCCATCGATGCAGCGCGTATCGGACGCATTGACGCCATCAAGATCGAGGATCTGCTGGAGAGACCGCAGATAGAGGTGAACACGGAGAACGTGCGCCAGATCATCAAAGACAAGGTCGTCCTCGTTTCCGGAGCCGCTGGCAGTATAGGAAGCGAACTCGTGCGCCAGGTGCAAAAGTACGAACCGCAAGTGACGATCCTCGTGGAGATGGCGGAATCGCCGCTGCACGACCTGACGCTCGAACTGCAGAACAGCTTTCCGGACGCGCGCTTCATACCCATCATCGCCGATGTACGCAACCGTGCACGGATGGAGCAGATATTCGGTGATCTCCGTCCGGACGTAGTCTATCACGCCGCAGCTTACAAGCATGTACCGCTGATGGAGGATTTCCCGACGGAAGCCGTCCAAGCCAACGTTCTGGGCACCAAGAACATGGCGGACATGGCGGTCAAATACGGAGTCCAGCGCTTCGTCATGATCTCTACGGACAAGGCGGTGAACCCGACGAACATCATGGGAGCCAGCAAGCGCATCGCAGAGATTTACGTACAATCGCTCTTCCGCAAACTGCAAAAGGAGAACCCCGATTGCACCAAGTTCATCACTACCCGTTTCGGGAATGTCCTCGGTAGCAACGGTTCTGTCATCCCCTATTTCCGCAAGCAGATTGCCGCAGGAGGACCTGTGACGGTGACCCACCCCAATATCATCCGCTATTTCATGACCATCCCCGAGGCATGCTGCCTGGTGATGGAGGCAAGCACACTCGGCAACGGAGGCGAGATATTCGTCTTCGACATGGGCAAACCGGTGAAGATTCTTGACCTTGCCCGGAACATGATCCGCCTCGCCGGATACGTGCCGGAAAAAGACATCCAGATACATTTCACAGGCCTGCGTCCGGGAGAGAAACTATACGAAGAGCTCCTCAACCAGAAGGAAACCACTTTGCCCACCACGAACGAGAAAATCATGATTGCGCGCGTGAGGGAGTCTGACTATGACGAAGTAAGCAAGCTGATAGACGAGCTCATCGCCACTACCACTACGACAACAACTATTACAGCAAAGTCATTCACCACCGTGAAACTAATGAAAATAATCGTTCCTGAGTTTATCAGCAACAACTCAGTTTACGAGCAATTAGATCCGCAATGATACATACATTTTTTATCGAACACACTTATCTTATCGGTCTTGTCAGTTTCTTGTTGGGATGGCTGGGAATGCCTGTTGTCGTACGGATAGCGAAAGCCAAAGGCTTTGTCGTACGCCCGAACAAACGCATGAGCCACACCGGCGAAGTTCCTAATATCGGAGGACTCAATATCTGCTTCAGTTTCATGCTGACGTACCTGCTTTTCGAGTACAACCAACTGAACCAGAGCCAGTTCTTCCTCATCGGTCTGTTCGCTATCATGGCGGTGGGATTCATTGACGATGTGCTCGTCCTTACGCCCATGGCGAAGTTGCTTGGCGAAGCCCTGGCAGGCATTGCCCTGATCGGCTTTGCGGACATGCGGATCACTCATCTGCACGGACTCTTCGGCATCACTGAGATAGGCGTCATACCCAGTTATCTGATATCTCTGTTCATCCTTATCGCCATCATCAATGCCATCAACCTTATCGACGGCATTGACGGCCTGGCAAGCGGACTCGGTATTCTGTATTGTCTCTTCTTCGCTATCTATTTTTGGCTGGTAGGAGACGCCTCATGGTCCATCCTCGGCATCTGCATGATCGGAGCGCTGGCGGTGTTCTTCATCTATAACGTCTTCGGCAGCCGCGAAAAGATCTTCATGGGCGACTCCGGCAGTCTTCTGCTCGGTTATCTGATTACGGCTTTTGTGTTCCGGTTCTGCGAGACTAATGCGTACCATCAGGTTCCGGAGGTCTTCCATATGAACGCGGCACCGGCAGTGGCTATCTGCGTGCTGACCGTTCCTATCTTCGATACCATCCGTGTCAGCCTTACGCGTATCAAGCACCATTGCAGCCCCTTCCAACCGGACAAGAACCATATCCACCACCTCCTCTTGCGCACGGGACTTAACCATATCCAGACGACTTGCGTGCTGCTCTCCGTCAGCGTGCTTTTTATCGCGCTGGCTGTTTTGGGGCGCAACTGGAACATGTGGGTACTCCTCATCTGTGATTTTGCCATCGCCACGGCACTCACGCTCATTCTCTGGCGGGTCATAAATAGAAAAATAGTAAATGACCAAAATGGTAAATGAATAGATGCTGACCATTGACCACATAAGCATGGAGTTTTCGTCCCGTCCCGTGCTGGACGACATTACCTTCCTTGTCAACCGCAAGGAGCGCATTGCTTTGGTCGGCAAGAACGGAGCGGGAAAGACGACCCTTCTCCGTCTTATTGCCGGGGAGTACCAGCCCACCGCGGGACGCATCGCCAAAGATGCAGACATGACTATCGGTTACCTGCCGCAAGTCATGCTCTTTCAGGATGACCGCACCCTCCGCGACGAGGTAATGACTGTTTACACCAACTCGCCGGAGCATCAGGACGAGGCGCGTTTCATCGCCGAAATGGACAGAACCATCATCGGTCTCGGGTTTGAGCGGCGCGATTTTGAGCGCCCGTGCTCCGAGTTCTCAGGAGGTTGGAGAATGCGTATCGAATTGGCGAAAATACTGCTGAGCCATCCCGATCTCTTGCTTCTTGACGAGCCCACCAACCATCTGGACATCGAGTCCATCCAGTGGCTCCAGGATTTCCTCAAATCCAGCCCGTCCGCCGTGCTCATGGTCAGCCACGACCGCGCGTTCATCGACAATGTCTGCAACCGCACGATTGAAATCACCCTCGGTCGGATATACGACTACAACGTCAACTACAGCCGGTTTGTCGAACTGCGCAAAGAGCGCCACGAGCAGCAAGTGCGCGCCTACCAGAACCAGCAGAAGATGATTGCCGACACCGAGGATTTTATCGAGCGCTTCCGATATAAGGCTACCAAAGCCGTACAGGTACAGAGCCGCATCAAACAGTTGGAGAAGCTGGAGCGGCTGGAGGTAGATTTGGAAGACACCTCGCGCCTCAATCTGCGTTTCCCGCCTGCCCCGCGCAGCGGAGATTTTCCGATCATCATAGAGGACCTACGCAAGGATTTCGGAGACCATAATGTATTCCACGATGTCACTTTCACCATCCGCCGGGGCGAGAAAGTAGCCTTTGTGGGCAAGAACGGTGAAGGCAAATCCACCCTCGTCAAATGTATCATGGGGCAGTTGGACTACCTCGGAACCCTCAAGATAGGACATAATGTCAAGATCGGTTACTTCGCCCAGAACCAGGCTGCCCTTCTGGACGGGAACCTGACTGTCTTTGAGACAATTGACTACGTGGCAGTGGGTGACATCCGCACCAAGATCCGCGACATCCTCGGTGCTTTCATGTTCGGCGGAGAGGCGTCTGACAAGAAAGTCAAAATCCTCTCCGGAGGCGAAAGAAGCCGGCTGGCGATGATCCGTCTGCTGCTTGAGCCCTGCAACCTGCTCATTCTCGATGAGCCCACCAACCATCTGGATATGCAATCCAAAGATGTCCTCAAGGCTGCCCTGCAGGATTTTGACGGCACACTCATATGTGTTAGCCACGACCGTGATTTCCTCAACGGACTCGTCTCCAAAGTGTATGAATTCGGCGGCGGCAGAGTGAAAGAACACCTCGGCGGCATATATGATTTCCTGAGAGCAAAGAGACTCACCTCCCTCGATGAACTGAACCGCAAGAACCCGCTCACCCAAAATGCAGCCCCAAACGGGTCAATCCCGACGGTCAGCCGACGGTCAACCGACGGTCAAAGCCAAGGTCAGGCTTCGGTAGAGCCCTCGAATGCCAAACTTGACTACGCAGCACAGAAAGCCGCAGCTGCCGAAAAACGCAAAAAAGAGAAGCAGATTGCTGAGGTCGAAAACGCCATTGCGACTCTCGAAGCAAAGCAGAAAGAGATGGAGCTGCTGCTTGCCCTGCCCGATAACCAGACACAAGAGAATTTTCAGAAATACGAATCTGTCAAACACCAGATTGAGCAGAAGATGTATGAATGGGAACTATTAAGCGAAGAGTAACACCATGGAAGAGATTGTTGATTACCTCATCACCTGGCTCTGTTACGGCGATGCCGAAGCCGCCGAACGAGTAGCGTACACCGATGACGAAAAGGCGTTGGAGACGCACGATGTGATTATTGTGCCGAACGGACATTTAGGCAAGGACATCATTGCCCCTGAGTTGACGAAGCCGGAAGTGGAACAACCGCTCAAGGACAAGTACATTATCCGCACGGACATCGTCTATGCGGCATTCTTCTTCACCTCCCGCGCAGAGGAGCTCATCAACCCCAAACGTGATGAGCACGGACGGTTTGCAGCACGGTTCTCCATGCTTTCCCAAAAGAGCAGACTGCAGATCCCGCGGCTTGACGAATACGCGCGACTGGTTCTCAAACTGCTCAACCTGCCCATGCCGGAGGAAGGATTCGGACATATCTACCTCACCCACGACATAGACGCCATCTCCCGGTACAGACACTTGCGCGGGGCAGTCGGAGGTATTATACGCGGCGAGACAAAACAAGTCCTGCGGGCATTGCGGGATATTCACTATGATCCGCTCTATACCTTCCCGTGGATCGTAAAGAAGGACGCGACCGTCCCGCATGCGGATGTCATCTATTTTGTCAAACATACGCAAGGGAAAGGATACGACTATCCGCAATACCCGTTGTGGGGAAAGGATTACAAGCAGCTCAAGAAAATGTTACGCTACAGTAACGCGTATATGGGCATTCACGGCAGTTACTACGGCGCTATCCCGCCTGTTCAGTACAGCCGCATGTACCGTGCGCATTACCTGCGGTGCGATATTGACCAGATGCAACGTCTGGCAGATGCAGGCTACACCGATGATTTCACGATGGGCTTTGCCGATCAGGCAGGCTTCAGGCTACAGACCTCACGCGCTGTGCGGTGGATTAACCCGAAAACAATGCGTCTGACACCTCTCACGCTCCATCCGCTGATGATTATGGATAACACGCTCAGCCAACCGAATTACATGAACCTCACGGAGGACGAGGCATATTTCCTCTGCGAGCGGCTGATAGACAAGGTACGCCTCCACCACGGCGACCTTTGCCTCTTGTGGCATAATTCTATTTTTACAGAAGATACTTACCATCGCTCATTGTATGAAAAGGTTATTGATTGTATCTGATCCTCCAGCCGCTCCGGGGTATCTCCCGCGCGTGCGTTTTCTGTGCGAGTACCTCGTACGGAATGGATTTGATGTCACTCTCTTAACCGAAGAATACCAGCCTCTGGAGTTTAAGCACAACTATCCCGTTCAAACCATCCGCATGTATAGCGGAGGGATGGTAGATTGGCTATGCAAAACCGTCTGGACACTCCTCTCCGATTGGCACAACCGCGTTTTTGCGCATAGAGCACTTCACCAATTACCGATTACCAATAACCAATATAACGCTGTCATCTGCTCTGCTTTCTCGGATTTCCCGTTAGGGGCGGCACAACGAATAGCCCGATCACTTAATGTACCGCTTATCTGCGACATCCGCGATCTGGACGAACAGGTGGACAACTCCCGCTATCAGTATCAACACCGCCAGAAGTGGTTAATGCCTTTCCGACGACTTTACCGCACGGTTCATATCCGCCGGAGAAATAAGGTATTGCGTGCAGCGGATGCCATCACGACTGTATCGCCGTGGCACGCAGATTTCATTCGTTCCTACAATCCGAACGTACACGTGCTGTACAACGGTTTCGATGCTGCTCAGTTCTATCCTGAGAACATACCGGCGGAGCGGTTCACGATTACCTATATCGGAAGCCTCTTCGAATGGCAGCAACCGGCATTGGAAATAGTGAAACAGGCGATCCGTGAATTGAATAATACGGACATCCGTCTTGACATCCACACGCCGCAGAGCAATTCCGTTCCGCATGACCGTTTAGGAGATGCCATCCGCCGCAGCAGTATCATGTTGGTGCTCACTTCGTCTCACACACACGGCATGCTGACTACCAAGTTCTACGAAGCCCTCGGATGTGCCAAACCTGTTCTATGCGTGCCGTCGGACAAAGGCTCCCTGGCGGAACTGATCCGATACACCCAAGCCGGCATTGCCACAGACGACAAAGAGGTTATCAAATCCTTTATCACCGCCCGCTACAACGAGTGGACACAAAACGGCTTCACAACCCAAGACACTAAACATAGAGAATCCTTTACGCGCGATAACCAATATGATCAGTTTTATAGTACCTATCTACAATGCTGAGCACTATCTGCCCTCCTGCATCGAGAGCCTCCGTGCACAAACGGAGCAGGATCTGCAGATCATTCTGGTTGACGACGGAAGCACCGACGGCAGTTATGCCGTGGCGCAATCTTTCGCCAACCAAGATTCGCGTATTATGTTGTTGCAACAAACCCATGCCGGACAATCCGCCGCGCGTAATCTCGGCTTGTCGCACGCGCAGGGAGAGTTTCTCGCCTTCGTGGATGCCGATGATACCATCGAACCGGATTGGTGCGAGCGCCACTTGGCAGCCATCGAAGGTGTTGATTATGTGCAGAGCGGGTACAAAAGAATCTTTTACGGAGATTCTGAGTCTGCTAAAGGAAAGACTCCACTCCACCAATATATCTATACTTCTCCCTGTATGCGGCTCTATAAAAGATTAGCCATCGCAGGAAAGAGTTTTGTCGAAAGGATGATCTATGAGGACGTAGTCTGGTCCGTAGATCTCTGGTTGAGCGGAGCTACTTGCCGGATAATTAACTACACCGGCTATCACTATACCGCCAACCCGCATAGCACCACTTCGCGTCCTCATCCCGAGGCACAGAGAAGAGTGATATCCGAACTAAAATCACGCTTGCATAACGCATCATTGCGTGGCAAAATGATTATATACTACACTATAATACGACTAAAACTACATTTTATACGATCATGAAAA
>ODAI012251349.1_pt1 | contig 29751 bp, 25 predicted proteins | sample 1539321 | NCBI WGS metagenome assembly ODAI01 (sample SAMN02144231, study PRJEB22623) | gut metagenome | biome: sheep rumen | host: Ovis aries | place: New Zealand
CAAATCAGGAATAGGTTTGATCTCGCTCCAAGCAGTTCCGTCGTTCTTGGCGTCGGAAGGGCTGAGTCTTTGGAGACTGCGAGGGCGGCTTCCCAAGCGGACGCCCAACGATTGGGCGCGGACAAGGGATTGGGCAATTTAAGCCCCTTGTACGAGTATTGGGAAGAGGACAGCGAAAAGGGATTTGCCGTTTATTCATTGTATGGGGCTAATTGACACTTGAACAAAAAATGTAAAAGTGTTATTTTTAGGCTATGAATACATTGGTAGCCTTGTGCGCGGTGGGCGCGGAAAAAATTTTAGGAAACGAAATAAAGCATTTGGGCTATAAGCTCGCTCCCTCCGACGCGGTCAAGGTTCCAGGCCGCGTCGCGTTTTTGGGTGACGACGACGCCCTTTTTAGGTCCAACCTTTGCCTTAGAACCGCCGACAGGGTTTTCTTGCAGTTGGCGGAATTCGACGCGGACAACTTTGACCTTTTGTTCGACGGAATCTATTCAATCCCTTGGCAAAATTATTTTAGAAAAGACACCCGCGTCGTCGTTGACAAAATCCGAGTATACAAAAGCCGCCTGGACTCGGAGCATACGATTCAGTCGATGGCGCAAAAAGCCATATACAAAAAGCTCTGCGACGTTTGGCGGATGAGCTCGATGCCTGAAAGCGGCCTCGAAGCGACTGTCCGCGTTTACGTTGACAACGACCGCGTCTTTGTATTGCTTGACCTTAGCGGAGATCCTTTGCACAAGCGCGGCTACAGGACTGACGGCGGAATCGCTCCCTTGCGCGAGACAACGGCGGCGGTTCTTTTGCAGTACATGCTTTGGCGCAGAAAAACTCCGTTGATCGATCCATTTTGCGGAAGCGGAACAATCCCGATAGAAGCCGCGCTTTACGCGATGGACGTCGCGCCAGGCCTGGGAAGAAAATTCGCGGTGGAAGAGCTTCCGTTTTTTGACAAAAAGCGCGGCGACGAAATCCGAAAGCAAGAGGCCGCTAAAATCAGGCCCGACGTTGAATTCCATATTTCAGGAAGCGACATTGACCCCGCCGCCGTGGACCGCGCCAAGCTTAACGCCGAACACGCCTGCGTAATGGCCGGCCGCGCGCTTCAAATGATAGGAAGCGACCAGCGTTTGACGCGGCCGACATTCGTTCAGGCTGACTACAAAGAATTGGCGGCGCCATTTCCGCAAGGCTTGCTTTTGGCCAACCCGCCTTACGGCGAACGAATCGGCGACGAAGCCCAGGCCGAAGAGCTTTACCGCGGAATGTCTTGCTTGGCCTCAAACTTTGAAAACTGGCAAATGGGTTTTATAACCTCAAATAAAAATTTTCAAAAATGCTTTGGCAAATACGCCAATCTTTTAAAGAACATAAAGAGCGGCAACTTGAACACTTGCTTTTACATGTACACCGGCCAAGGCGAAAAAGGAAAAAAGTAAAATGGCGATTGTTGTAGAGCATGACAAAAGAAGGCGCGAGATTCTAGAAAAAGCGTTGGACGTTTTTGTTGACGAAGGATACGAAGACGTCACTTTCCAAAAAATCGCCGACCGCTGCGGAATCACCCGCACGACGCTTTACATTTACTTTAAGAACAAGCGCGAAATCTTTTTGTGGAGCATAAAGCAGCTTACCGGCTCCATCGAAGAAAAGCTAAAGGCGATAATCGGCAACCAAGAGCTTTCGTGCCAAGACGCATTGCGCAAAATCCTTATGCAAATCGTTGACGAATGCGAAAACAACAGCCGCTTGTTCACCGTTTTGCTTTCTTACTTGTTGAACTTGCAAAAGACCGGAGGCGATCCCGCCGAGCGAGTCCGCCGCAGAATGCTCCGCCTGCGCCAATTGATTGACACAGTTATAATCCGCGGAATAAAAAAAGGCGAGTTCAAGAAATTGAACGTCCACACCGCCTACGAAATGTTTTACGGCTTGATTCAGTCGGCCATTTTCCGCCTTTCTGTTTTGAGCGAAAAGTCCATCGCCTCAATCCGCGACCCGCTCAACCTGGCAGTTGACGGCATTCTTGCGTAAGAACAATAAAAGCGCTAGAATAGCCGCCATGAGTGAAAACAAATTATGTCCCTGCGGTTCGGGAAAGAGCTATGAAGACTGCTGCGAACCGATTATCAAAGGCGCCAAAAAAGCGCCCACAGCCGAAAGCTTGATGCGCGCCCGCTACACAGCGTACGAAAAACACGAAATCGATTTTATCATCAACACTTGCGAGCAAGGCGACAAGATTGCCGAGATTGACCGAAAGGCCACCGAAGATTGGAGCAAAAACTCAATTTGGCATGGACTGAAGGTTCTCCGCGCCGAAAAGGGCGGCGAAAGCGACGAAGAGGGAATTGTCGAATTTGAAGCCACATACAGCCAGCATCACACCCGCGACGTTCACCACGAAACCGCCTACTTTAAGAAAGTCAACGGCGATTGGATGTACTCTTACGGAGCGATGACTCCGACAACTGTTGTCCGCGAAACTCCAAAAGTTGGCCGCAACGAGCCCTGCCCCTGCGGAAGCGGGAAAAAGTACAAGAACTGCTGCGGAAAGAACTAGCCTTGTACTTGTCAGGATTCCACGCGGTAGAAGAGCGCGTAAGGGCGGCCTTGGAAGATTCCGGCGCCGCCACAAAGATGAAAATCTATTTCTCAAAGCCGGGTCCCAGGGTTAAGAAAATTTTGGAACTGGCAAAAGCCGCCGGAATCCGTTGCGAGCAAAGCGACAACAAGGCTTTGGACCAAATGGCCGCTTCCTTGTCCGAGACTGCCCGCGATCATCGCGGAATAATGCTTGAAATCCAAGGCCAGGAAACGCGCGCCTCAAACCTTGTGGACTTTGACGCATGGCTGGAACGCTTCAAAGCCCAAAAAGGCGCCGCGTCCGGCGAGCCGCGGACCACAGTCGTAATCTTGGACTCAGTCACCGACCCGCACAATGTTGGCGCGGTCATAAGAAGCGCCGACCAATTTGGCGCCGCCTTGGTAATCCTTCCCGAAAGGAGAAGCGCGAACGACGTTGAGAACAACGAAATAATCGCCCGCTCCAGCGCCGGAGCCGCCTCTTGGGTTCCGGTGAGCGTTGTCACAAACCTGGCCAGGGCCGCGAAGCTTTTAAAGGAAGCGGGCTTTTGGATTTACGGGGCCGACGCAGGCGGCGTTCAAATCCAGGACGGGACTTTTTCAAAAAACTCAGTTCTAGTGATGGGCAGCGAAGGCAATGGAATCGCCCGCCTGCTTAAAGAAACCTGCGACACAATAGTGTCCATTCCGACTTGCGGCAAAATTGACAGCCTTAACGTTTCGGTAGCCGCCGGCGTGCTCCTGTATGAAATTTACCGCCAAGATCTAGCGGCCCGCAGTTAAGGTCTTGCAATAATATTCCGACAATAAAAGCATGAAAAAGTCATTTCTCTTTTTAACGGCAGCTTTTGCGTTGGCGTTGGCCGCGCCATTTCAGTTTTTTGCGCAGGAAGACTATTACGAGTCAAAGCCCTTGTATTCTTTGCCTAAGATAATTGAGCCGCAAAAAGACAATGCGGTTCTTGTAAATAAAAACGCCACGATAAAGCGCGTTCAAATTGAAGAGACAAAAAACACTTTGCTTGCGACTGAAGGCGGCCTTAAAAAGATAAACGCCAACGGAAAGCAAACGACGCTTTGGAAGGATGGAAGCGTTCAGCAAATTCTTCCGGTGGAGAATGCCTTTTATTTTATCACGTCAAAGGGAATTCTTTACACAAGCGACTTGCAAAACTTTGAGCTTAGGAACAACGGCCTTCCGACATACATAATCAAGAAATTCAAGAAGGGCGAGACCAGCCACGAGACAAAGGCGCAAGACCTAAAGGATTTGGCCTTTAACCCGCTCAACCCGCTGGAAATGGTTACGGCCACAAAAGAGCGCGTTTACCTTACCCGCGACGGCGGCTTAAACTGGACTTGCATCGGCTCGGCCAGCCTTCGCACAAACGGAATAAAAGCGGTGGCCGTCGCTTCCATGAGATCGTCGCTGGGCGGCCAAAACGAAACGGTTGTTTTTATGGCGCACGCGATTTTGGGGTTTTGGTACTACAAGCCCGATTCTGCCAAGCCCGACTGGCTTGACGCCAACCGAGGCCTTGAATGCAGCGACCCCAACAATTCCAGCGACGAAGTATCGGACATTTTGCCGGTGGTGGCGCAGGACGGCGACAAAAACCAGTGGTGCGAAATTTTCTTGGCGCAAACTTTTATGCCGCGAATCTATCACTTTGACTTGGACGCTCAACGAAGCGCTTGCATTTACAAGGGAACGGAACCCTGCGACACAATCGATTCTCTTTGGCAAAACGGAAACACGATTTCTTTTATCGCTCCCGGAAAAGTCGGAAGCTTTGACATGACCACGAATACCGCGAGCGATTTGAATTCATCGTTAAAGGAATACATTGCGGAATTTACAAAAAGCAAGGAGCTTGTCAACGCGGCTTGGATTCCGGCGGAAAACGCCCGCGGACTAAAAATAACGGGCGGCGTTTTGCTAAACGAGCTTTGGCTTTTGGACAGCGGAAAAATTCTTTCGCCCTACGCTTCAAAGATCGACGGGCAAAAAAGCCTTTACGTTCCGGCCTACCAAGCGCACCTTCCGGGCGGCTTTGAAAAATTCAAAAAGCTTATTTTGGACAACAAGCTCAATTCCCTTGTAATCGACATGAAGGACGACTACGGCCTCATGCGCTTTGACGCGCAGGATCCGCTCCTTACCCAAAAGGGAGTCGTCAGCAAATACGCGCTTGACTTGGACGAGTTTGTAAAGACCTTTAAGGAAGCGAACATTTATCTAATCGCGCGCATTGTAGTCTTTAAGGACAGGAACCTTTCAAACTACAACAACGGCCAGTACGCGGTTTGGGACAAAAAATACAACCGCCCGTGGCAGGGCATCAGCGGAACCGAAACGCTTGAAGACGGAACGACGCAAACGCGCTACTATGACGAGCATTGGGTCGATCCCTTTTGCCCCGAAGTTTGGGAGTACAACGTGGCGATCGCCAAAGAGCTTATCGCGCGCGGCTTTGACGAAATCCAGTTTGACTACATCCGCTTTCCGACAGACGGACAGAACATGTACAACGCCAGCTATCGTTGGCAAAGCCAGGGAATGGACAAAGAAGGCGCCTTGCGCAGTTTCCTTTCATACGCCCGCGAAAACATCGACGCTCCGATCGGCATAGACATTTACGGCGCCAACGGCTGGTACCGAAGCGGAACGCGAACAGGCCAGGACGTTGAGACGCTTGCCCAATACGTTGACGTTATTTGCCCGATGTTCTACCCAAGCCACTTTGAGCATAAGTTCATGAACTATTATCCCAACGAGGAGCGGCCCTACCGCATCTACTACTACGGAACTTACCGCAATACCGTCATCGCGCGAGACCGCGTCGTGGTCCGCCCCTGGGTCCAGGCCTTCTTTCTTAACGTTCCTTATGACAGGCAGTTTTATGACAAGGAATATGTTCTCAAGGAAGTGTTCGGAGTTCGCGACAGCGTTGACCGCGGCTATATGTTCTGGAACAACGTGGCCAACTACGTGAAGATTTCCCCCGACCCGGGCGACGCCGAATACACAGGACCTTCGCCTGAGGCCAGCGCAAACTTCAGAAAGCCTGCGATTGGCCCTAAAGGCCAGCCGATTTCATTCTACGCATCGCAAAAACAGGCCCTTCCGGTCGACAAAAATAATATCAGCGCGTTGGATTCTGTCTTGCAAAATTCCAAAATGTATGATAAAATACTTAAAGAGGAAGGTTCTTTATGAAAAATAAAAGTCTTTTTGTAGCGGCGATTTTCATCTGGGCCGCGCTCTTTTTTGGAACTGCGTTCGCTTTGGAGATTACCGAAAACGAAGCGATCTTGCAGCGCACGCAAGAGTTTTACAACAACGGCAATTACTTAAAAGCGATTGAATCAATTAACCAAGCCATCGACTTAAAAGAAAACCAAAAGGCTTTCCCTGAAAAGGTTCGTCTTATGGCCGAGGCCTCTTATTTTGAATACATCGACGCGATGCAAAAAGAAGCCGCCGCGAACGGCGGCCGCGTCAACGCAAAAAACTTTGACAAATACATTGTGCAGCTTGAACTGCACCCGCAAGCCGCCAGCCAAAGAATTTTCACTATTGTTGAAAGCATTTTTGAAAGCGAGCTTGAAGCGCTGCAGGCTGAGCGCCAGCAGTATATGGACAACAAGAACAACAAGTGGAACAAAATCAACGAGCGCATTGATTTCCTTGAGGACAAGCAGAATGAGTTGTTCGACGTTGTTTCCGGCCGCGTGACTGTCGCCCAGATTAAGCTGGCGATTGCGGAAGTCGAAATGAAAAAATTGGACAAGGCGCTTAAGATCGCTGTTTTGTGCGTCGGCGTTTTGCTCATCATTGTCGTCTGCATTCTTATCGTAATCGTTTACAAAAACTACAAGCGCCGCAAGCAGGCTCAGGCCCACTTTGAAACTTCGATGGAAGTCATCTCTTCTATGGGAACGGATTTTCAGGAGAATCCGGACTTGGCCGCGGCCGCCAAAGAAGACGCAAAGAAGCATGCGATCACTTCGGCGATTTTGCTTGGAGACGCGGAGCTTTCAAAGCAAATCATGGACTTCTTCTCTACGGTTGAAAACCGCAAGTTGATGGCTGATTTGCAAAGCAAGTGTTTTGCGCTTGGCGACAAAATCGACAAGTACACCTTCCGCCAAAGAACAAGCCGCAAGGTTTCTGAATTGGTTCTTAAAGTATGCAACGAAGCCAAGCTTAACAAGGACGTGGCTTTGGTTTGCTACTGCGCCTCATTGGTTTACGACGCGGGCTTCCTTGCCGTTCCTAAGAGCATCTTGACGGGCAAAGACCTTACGATGAAGGAGCGCCAAAAGATTCGCGAGCACGTTCAGAACGCCGCGGAATACTTTGACTTTGTTCCGGATCAAATCAAGACGATTTTCTTGCAGGCCGCCGAGTTCCACCACGAGAACATGGACGGAAAAGGCTACATTGCCGGCTTGAGCGGAGCGAAGATTCCGTTTATCGCGCGCGTTATTCGCGTTTGCGAAAGCTACATTTCTCTTACAAGCAAGCGCGCTTACCGCGAGATTATGGACAGCGACGCCGCCGTTAAGGAGATGAAGTCTAAAGCCGGAATTTACGATCCTAAAATCATCGACTTGTTGGAAAAAGTCATCTAAACTTTGGACAACACAGGCTACACGCCCGAAGAGCCGATTGCGGCGGTTGCCACTGCGCTGGCGCCGGCCGCTCTCGGCATCATCCGCGTCTCGGGCAAAAACTCCATTCAACTTTTGTCAAAAATTTTTTCTCGCCCCAAGGCCTTGAACGCGGCCGCCGGCAACACGATTGTTTACGGCTGGATTGTTGAGCCTCAAAACGCTGGGGCGACCGAAAGAGTTGGAGGCGGCCAAGATTGTTCGCAAGACCAAAATGCCGCTGACGAAAAACTGTCGCAAGGCCAAAACGCCGCGGCCCGCGATTGCGTTCCTGACCAAAAAGCCGCGCGGGTGGACGAAGTTTTGGTGTCGGTTTTCCGCGCGCCAAAATCTTTTACCGGCGAGGAAATGGCCGAAATTTCTTGCCACGGCGGAACTGCGGTAGTGACAAAAATTTTCAACTTGCTTTTGCAAAACGGCTTTAGGCAAGCCGAGCGCGGCGAGTTTACCTTCCGCGCCTTTATAAACGGAAAGGCCGACCTTACAAAGGCGGAAGCCGTTCGCGAAATCATAGAAAGCCGCACGGGAGCCTCAAGCCAAAAGGCGGCGGGCCGCTTGGCTGGAAACTTGAGCCAAGAAATCGAGCGCGTCCAAAAATCCTTGATTGACACGCTGGCGCAAATCGAAGTTGAAATCGAATACCCCGAAGACGAAGAGACAATCGCGGACGCTTACGACCAAACAAAATTGCTTGAAGCCATCGCCGCCCTTGAGCGCCTGGCCCATACATGGAAAAGCGAAAAGCTTTACCAAGAAGGCGCCCGCCTGGTTCTTTGCGGAAAAACCAACGCCGGAAAGTCAAGCTTGTTCAACTGTCTGTTAAAGGAAGAGCGCGCAATCGTAAGCGACATCGAAGGTACCACCCGCGACTGGATAGAAAGCTGGATAAGCCTGGACGGAATTCCCGCGCGCCTTTTTGACACGGCGGGCTTGCGCTCCACCAGCGACGAGATAGAGGCTCGCGGCGTGGAAAGCGCCAAGGAATTGAGCGACGAGGCCGACTTGCTTTTGTACTTGGCCGACGTGACTTTGCCCAAGGATCAAATCGACCTGGCTTTTTTGGCGGAACGAAAGGAGCCTGTGATTTTTGTTTGGAACAAGCTGGACAAGGTTTCGCAAGACCAAAAGGCGGACGGCCAAGAGGCTTTGCAAGACAAAGAAGCGGCCGCGCAAACCGAGAAGGTTTCGCAAGACCAAAAAGCCGCGATTTCCGAAGCCCAAAAATTTTATGAGGCCGCCAGCCAAAAAATCCCCGCGCTTTCCGGGCAAGTTTTTGTCAGCGCCAAAAACGGCGGCGGCGTAAAGGATTTGGTCGCGATGGCCAAAGCTTTATTGCTTAAAGGCCAGGAAACGGAGCGAAGCCAGGCCGGTTTGGGCAGCGAGCGCCAAAAACGTTTGGTTGAAAGCGCTCTGGAAAGCTTGCGCCACGCCGCCGCCTTGCAAAAAGGCTATTCGCTTGACGCGGCCGTCCAAGACATTGAGGACGCGCTGGACTTTTTGGGCGAGCTTACAGGCCGCGTGACCGCCGACGACATTTTGGACAGCGTCTTTAGCAACTTTTGCGTGGGGAAGTAGCCGCTTGTTCCACCGTTCCGCTTGCGCAAAAGGGCGGTTTTTAGTAAAATGGAAAAAATTCTAAGGAGCCATTAATGCTTAAAGGCCGTCACGTAATCCAACCTGATGATTTGTCGGTTGCGGAGATTGAGGAAATCTGCGCTCTGGCAGAGCAAATTATTGTTGATCCAAATTCTTTTAAAGATGTGTGCCGCGGGAAAATTCTTGCGGCGCTTTTTTTTGAGCCAAGCACCCGCACGCGCCTAAGCTTTGAGGCTGCGATGCTGCGCTTGGGCGGAGCGGTGGAAGGCTTTGCCGACGCCAGCTACACTTCCACCACAAAGGGCGAAATCTTGGCCGACACGATTCGCGTTGTTTCAAGCTATGCGGACGTAATCGCGATGAGGAGTCCTAAGGAAGGCGCGGCGCTCTTGGCCTCAAAATATTCTGACTGCCCGATAATCAACGCGGGCGACGGCGGCCACTTTCATCCGACGCAAACCTTGACCGACCTTTTGACGATACGAAGACTGCGCGGCAGCTTTGAAAACCAAACGGTTTGCTTTGTTGGCGACTTAAAGTTTGGCCGCACCGTTCACTCTTTGACGCAAGCGATGTGCCGCTATCCCGGAAACAAGTTCATCTTTGTAAGCCCAAAGGAGCTTGCCGTTCCCGAGTACATGATAGAAGACATCCTAAAGCCCGCGGGCGTTCAGTACGAATGCGCCGAGCGAATGGAAGACGTGATTGACAAGGCCGACATCCTTTATATGACCCGCGTTCAAAAGGAACGTTTCTTTAACGAGCAGGACTACATCCGCCTAAAGGACAGCTACATTTTGGACAAGGAAAAGATGAAGCTTGCAAAGAGCGACATGATTGTCCTGCACCCGCTTCCCCGCGTGAACGAAATTTCTTACGAGGTTGACGACGATCCCCGCGCCGCGTACTTTAAGCAAGTCAAGTTTGGCATGTACGCGCGAATGAGCCTCATCGCAAAGTTGACAGGAGCCCTCTGATGTTGAATGTAGAAACGATAAAAAACGGTTTGGTCATCGACCACATTTGCGCGGGCTACGGCCCAAAGATTTTTAACTGGCTTGGACTTGCCAACGCGCGCTTTACCGCGGCGCTTGTGATGAATGTTCAGTCCAAAAAGGGCGGAAAAAAAGACATCATCAAAATCGACAACATAATCAACATCGACTATTCGGTCTTGGGCTTTATCGACCCCAACATCACAGTGAACGTGATCAAGGACGAAAAGATTGTCGAAAAAATCAAGATGGAGCTTCCGCAAAAAGTGACCGGCGTAATCCACTGCAAAAACCCCCGCTGCATCACCGCAAGCGAAAAATACGTTCCGCAAAGCTTCCACTTGGTTGACAGGACCCGCGCGCTTTACCGCTGCGAATACTGCGACACCTTGTACAAGGCCGGCCCGCAGGGAGAGGCGGTGGAATTGTAAGAGGCAAGGCAATGACCATAATTTACAACGCGCGGATTGTTGACGAGAGCGCCGACAAAAAAGGCGCGGTCATCATCGAAGGAAAAAAAATCAAGCGCGTCTTTTACGGAACATTTAAAAGCGCGGAAAGCGTTTTAAAAGCGGCGAATGGCGGCAAGACCAAAAACGCCGCTCAAACTGAAATTGCTGGCAAGACCAAAAACGCCGCCGGCGCCGGCCGCAATTCCAGTCTTGCCAAAAGTTCCGGCATGACCGAAATCGACGCGCGGGGCCTTGTCTTGGCGCCGGCCTTTATCGACATGCACGCGCACTTTAGGTATCCGGGACAGACGCAAAAAGAGGACTTGGATTCCGCGCTAAAGGCGGCCGCCGCCGGCGGCTTTGGAACGCTGGTACTTATGCCCAACACAAATCTGGTTGTCTCTAGCAAGGACGAGGCGCTAAAGGTTGACCAAGAAGCGGCGGAACGAAAAATGTCGCGCGTCTTTCAGGCCGTAAGCCTTACAAAAAGATTTGACGGCGCGACGACCGTTCACCTTGAAGGCTTGGACAAAAAAACGACGCCCGTGATAAGCGAAGACGGCCGCGAAGTCGCAAGTTCCGCCGTAATGCTGGACGCGATGAAAATCGCCGCAAAGAAAAAAATTGTAGTAAGTTGCCACTGCGAAGACCCGGCTCTTGCCGCGCTTGCAAAAACTTACAGGACGCGCGCTCTAGAACTTATGGCAAAATACAAAATTCCCGCTTGGGGAGCGATAGACAAAAAAGTCTTGGCCGCCGTTCCCGCGTCCGCGCTTGGCCAAATCGTTCAAAACATAAAAGAGGCCAACTCGCTTTTGGAGCTTGCAGAGGACGCGGCCACCGAGCGAAACATATTGCTTGCGCAAAAAGCCGGCTGCCACATTCACCTTTGCCACGTTTCCACCGTAAAAAGCGTTATGGCCGCCCGCCGCGCCAAGGCGGAAGAAAAAAATTACAAGAACGGATTTAAAATCACTTTTGAAATCACGCCGCACCACTTGGCGCTTGAAGGAACGGCTGTTCCAAAAATCTTCGCCTTTGTGAACCCGCCGCTTAGGACAGCCAACGACCGCGCCGCGCTTTTGGCCGCGCTCAAGGACGGAACGGCAGACTGCATCGCGACCGACCACGCGCCGCACACGATGGAAGACAAGGCCGCCGGCGCTCCTGGCTTTACCGGGCTAGAAACTGCCTACGCCGTTTGCAACAGCGTTCTTTGCAAGCAAGAAAAGATTCCCACGCAAAAACTGATGGCGTTGATGTCGGCAAGGCCCGCGCGAATTTTGGGCTTGAAAAAAGGCTTGGTCGCGGCCGGCTACGACGCCGACTTGGTTTTGCTGGACCCCGACAAAAAATGGCGCGTGGACTCCTCGCGCTTTTACAGCAAGGGAAAAGCCACGCCGCTTGACGGAAAAACTTTGGCCGGCAGCGTCGTCGCGACATTTGTTGCCGGGCGAAAAATTTTTGGCGAGCGATAAGCGCGGGCGGCGCGGATTTTTGGCTTGCAAGCAATCGCAGGCGCAAGCCTTGAAAGCGCGCAAGGAGAACGGTCGCAAGCCTTGAAAGCGCGGCGCCTTTGCGCTAATGTTCAACTATGGACAACTCGTTGACTTCTTACAAAATATTTGTCATCGCCGCTTTTTTGTTTTTTACCGGCTCGGTGTTGGGCTGGTTCATTGAACTTTTTTACAGAAAATTTTTTGAGCGCGTACAGAATCCGCAAAGGCGCTGGGTGAACCCCGGCTTTTTGACAGGACCCTGGCTCCCGGTTTACGGCTTTGGAGCGCTTTCGCTTTTTGCGATGAGCTTTGTCGAAACTTTCATCAGCGGCTTGGACAAGGGCGGAGCGGCGCACTATGTTCTTATGATCGTCTTTATGGCTCTTATAATGACGGGCATCGAGTTTGCCGCGGGAATCATTTTTATAAAGGGAATGAAAATCCGCCTTTGGGATTATTCGGAAGAGTGGGGCAACTTGTGGGGAATCATTTGTCCCAAGTACGCGCTCTTTTGGGCGGCGCTTTCGGCGGCCTATTACTTTTTGCTCTTTCCGCCGTTTTTGGATTTGGTCATGTGGTTCATCGAGCATCCCTGGTTTTCGTTTGTCGTCGGAACTTTGTTTGGAATTTTTGTCGTGGACTGCGCCTTTTCTTTGCGGCTTGGAACGGCATTGCGCAAAAAGGCCATGCAAATCGACAAGGCCTCGGCCATCAACATTCAAAAAATGCAAACCGTCCTTCGCCAAGACCGCGTGGTCAAATTCTTTAGCGCGCATTCCGAGCGCTTCCTTACGGAAAAGCTACAAAGCTTTGAAGACTTTATAAGCCGCTCCCCCGCAAAGATGAGCGCTAGTCGCGAAGACAAGCGATAGGGCGGAGCGGGCGCTTTATCGCGGCAGGGCGTAGCGGATTGTGAGCGTGGCTCCCATTCCTGATTCCGGCGAGTGGAGAACGGCGTCCTTGCTTTGGTCAAAGACTTGCCGCATCGCAGCGCAGCAGATTGGCATGCGGTGGTTTGTTCCGGGATAGCCGCCAAGCAAGCGGTGAAGTTCGCCCGATGTTATTGTCACTTCTTTTTCGCCGGCAGCGGTTTTTTCAGCAAAGATTTCGTTCAGCTTTGCGAGGAAGTGTTGTTGGGAAAGACCTTGCTGTGGATAGCGTCTTTTTAGCATGTCGGTCAAGGCGAGCGTCGCGTCTAGGTCAGTGTCGTCAAAACAAGAAAGCGCTTCCATGATTTTTCGCTGTTTTAGCGGCAGGGCGGAAATTTGAGTTTCGGAAGAATTTGTTCCTGTCACAAGGTATTCCACGGAAACGCCCAACGCCCGCGCGATTTTTACGGCGGTGTCGGCGGTAGGCAAAGAGTTGTGGCCTGTAAGATAGTTTCCCAAAGTGTTTTTGCTAATTCCGCACTTTTCGGCAAATTCCTTTAGTTGAAAGCCTTGATACTCCAATTCGGACTTTAAATTTTCCTTGAAACTCATAATTCGCATTTTAATTAAATTTAATGTCAAAAAAGTTGAATAAAATTAAAATAGGTGTATAATAAGAATAAAGAATTAAATTTAATTGTTTATATAATAAATTGATTAAATTAAGGAGAAATAAAAATGGAGAAAATAGCTCCAAAATTTGAAAATTTTTGGAATAGCCTTCAAATATCTTTGAAAGTTGGAGATGTGATTCCTCATTGGTCTTCGAGCGGCAAATATAATGAAACAAATTTCTGGATTAGTGGAATTTTTGAATCCAAAATAGAAATAAAAACATCGGATGAAAAAAAAATTATTGTTCCGAAAAACGATTTTGAAACAATATTTAAGCAATGGGAAGAATATAAAAATGGGGATGTTTTAAGAAAAACTTTGCGTGATATTCCAAATAGGAATACAACATATGTAATTAGCATATTGCATAAAATTGATTTATAAAAAAAGGACTTGTTTATGAGAAAACAATTATTATTTATCGGTATCTTACTTTTTGCCATAGAATTATATGCAGATGTTGTTAAAGTAGTTCCAAATTTTTTGATTAAAGCAGATGGCGGTATTGGAATTCGCATGAAGGAAAATAAGGACAAAAAAACAGAAATGGATTTTAACGGACTTGGAAGACTTACATTTGCTATAGACCCCTTTGTTATAACAAGTGATGAAAAAATAAAAAAAATTGATTTTAGAATTACACCTCAAGGAAAAATAGATTGTTCGTGCAATAGTTATAACGAATTTGAAATAGGTGCAGGCATGCATATATTATGTGTAGAAGCTAAAGGTGTTTATAATGTAAATACAAACGCTTTTAGTTTTGTAATGGCTATAAAACCTGAGTTAAATTTTTATTTTTCAGAATCCTTCGGTTTGGACTTGGCACCTTTTTGGGAATTTAATTTCTCTGAATCAGGATTAGGAAATCTAGGTTTGGAATTGGGTATTGTGTATAATGCTACAAGAAAATATCGTAATGATATAATACGAAAAAGAATTCAAAATGAAATTGATTATGAACGACAATTACAAACAAAACGAAAAGAGGAAGAAAAAGCAAGAATAGACAAAATCGCTTTGGCCAGAAGGATTATCGCAAAAAAATACAATTTTAATGCGTTATCAAATTATGATAGGTGGCGGGAACGTTGCAGCTCAAGCAATCTTTATAGGTTATTGTCTACAGGTTGGGGAACGCCTTTTGTTGTTGGAGACATTATTTCGATAAAGCCGTACACTTTGACTATAAAACACATGGATCCTTATGTTGCTGGATCAATATCATATTTGGTTTCCTTTTCTGGTTTTGAAAAATGTTGTAATATTGTTTCTTTGCATCAAATAAGTTATACTGATGATTATTCTGGATTAATTGCAGAGCCTCTGCTTTTGAGATTTGTCGGCAAAGGAAAATATCGACATGGATATTCTGTTGAAGAATGCGATTCGTTTGCCGTAATTGAGAAAGATACAGTCGATTATAATGAATATATGAAAATGATGACAGATATTGCGTCAATTGAGGCAAATCCGTATCTTTATAAAGATATTCTTGAGGAGTAAATAGTTCTTTATGTCTATTTGGCGAGAAATCTGGAAAGAGAGTGTAGCGGCAAATCGTATTATGGCAGAAAACGAAGAGGACGGTTTGATTGCCTTTCATAAATTGTTTCAAGACTACGGTGATGATGGAATGATTCATTATGCTAAAGGGCAAAGCTATGAATACCGCAAGAACAGACAAAAAGCGATTGAAGAATATTCTAGAGCAAAAGATTTGTTTCCTGTAAAGCACTGGAAAGAAGTTGCGGAAAACACAATTCAGCGTGTTCAGAAAAACAAAACTGCGGAAGCTTTTTTTGATGAGAATGATTTTTCACAGTCGTTATGGCTCGCTTTTCAAAAAATATGGGAATATGTTCGTCTTGATGATTTTGCTCGTTATGTTTCTCTTTCAGCTTTGGCGAGAGGTTCGTCAGAATGGCCTTTGACGCTTATAGATTTTAGAACCGTGATGGAAATATTAATAAAAAATAACTATCCAGAAATAGTTGAATATATAAAAACACAAAACGAGGATGAGTTTTTTCTTTACAAGTCAATAGAGGAATTAAAGAACCAAGGTGAAATTTCAACAACTGTTTTTCAATCGATGTATCAAATCAGAAAAGCTGGCAACAATGCTGTTCATGATATGGAAATTTCCGACTATGATAAATTTGATAATGTCAAAGCTTTTTTGCTTGTGTTACAATTCTTCTCAACACTTGAACGCCCCTCTCATTTCCGTTACAATTAACGCATGGCTAAAACAATCGATGATAAAAAAATAATTTACACGATGGACAGGGTTTCGCGCGCTTATGGGACTAAGGTTGTTCTTAAGGACGTGAGCATTTCTTATTACTATGGCGCGAAGATTGGCGTGATTGGTCCCAATGGTTCGGGTAAGTCTTCGCTCTTTAAGATTTTGGCGGGAGTGGACAAGGACTTTACGGGCGAGACGACGCTGGCTCCCGGTTACACGATTGGCTATTTGGAGCAGGAGCCGGAACTTGCGGCGGGAAAAACCGTTCTGGAAATCGTAAAGGAAGGCGTTAAGCCCATCACCGATTTGCTTGAGGAATTTGACAAAGTCAACGAAGCCTTTGGCGACCCCGACGCGGACTACGACAAGCTGGGCGCGCGACAGGCGGAACTGCAGGAAAAGCTTGACGCGGCTGACGCGTGGAACTTGGACGCAAACTTGGAGCTTGCGATGGAAGCCTTGCGCTGCCCGCCGGCCGACCAAGTCGTTGACGTTCTTAGCGGAGGAGAAAGGCGCCGCGTTGCCCTTTGCCGCCTGCTTTTGCAAAAGCCCGACATCCTCTTGCTTGACGAGCCGACCAACCACCTTGACGCGGAGACCGTCGCCTGGCTTGAAAACCACCTTCACACTTACCCCGGAACTGTAATCGCGATTACCCACGACCGCTACTTTTTGGACGACGTGGCCGGATGGATTTTGGAATTGGACCGCGGCGAAGGATATCCCTTTAAAGGAAACTACTCCAGCTGGCTTGAACAAAAGGAAGCCCGCTTGGCTTTGGAAGAAAAGGGCGAAAGCCAGCGGCGCAAGGAAATGCAGCGCGAGTTGGAATGGATTCACATGGGCGCAAAAGGCCGCCAAGCCAAGCACAAGGAGCACATCACCCGCTACGAGGAATTGCTGCGCCAAGAAGGAAAGACAAAGCTCAAGGACACCCAGATTTCAATCCCGGCCGGCCCGCGCTTGGGCGGCCAAGTGATCGACGCTGTTGGCCTTACAAAATCTTTTGGCGAAAAACTGCTTTTTGAAAACCTTGACTTCCACATTCCCGCAGGAGCGGTTGTGGGAATCGTCGGCCCCAACGGCGCCGGAAAGACAACCTTGTTCAAGATAATTGCCGGAATCGAAAAGCCCGATAGCGGAGAGCTTAAGGTTGGCCAAACCGTAAAGCTGGTTTACGTTGACCAGATGAGAACCAAGCTTGACGAAAACAAAACGGTTTACGACACGCTTACAGACGGCCTTGACATGGTAAAGCTCGGAGCGGTTGACGAAAAGGGCCGGCCTCTTGAAGGCGGCGTTCGCGAGGTCAACGGCCACGCTTACTGCGCTTGGTTCAACTTTGCCGGAGCGGACCAAAACAAAAAGGTCGGCGTGCTTTCCGGCGGAGAAAAGAACCGCCTTAACCTTGGAATGATGCTAAAGGAAAGCGGCAACGTTCTTCTTTTGGACGAACCGACCAACGACCTTGACGTGCAGACTGTGCGCGCGCTGGAAGAAGCCTTGGAAGACTTTGCGGGCTGCGCGCTTGTCGTAAGCCACGACCGTTGGTTCTTGGACCGCATTTGCACGCACATTCTGGCCTTTGAAAACAACAGCGAAGTCCGCTGGTTTGAGGGCAACTGGTCCGAATACGCCGAATGGAAAAAGAAGGAATTTGGCGAGGACGCCGGCGTTCCAAAGAGAACGGTGTACAGAAAACTTACGCGATAAAATTTGCAAAATTTGGAATTTGCCTGTATAATTATCATAGGAGTGTCCTATGAAAAAAATTCAGCACAAGCTTGTGTCGAGCTATGCGCTCATCGCCCTTTTGTCAATCGCGCTTGTGGCGGTTCCAACAATTGCAAGCCAGGTTTCGGAATTAAAGAAAAACGTTTCGCAAATAGCCAGCGGGCAGCTTTCTGAAGCGAAGGTTTCCATAAACAACTTCCTTAACACGCCCGCGCAAATCGTGCGGGACATAGGAATTTACGCCCGCCGCGCCGACGCTTCCCTTCACCAAAAGCAGGCCGACTTGAATTCCTTGATAAAAAGCAACCCTTCGTTTTACTGCGCCTACTACACGGGAACTGTTCCCGCTAAGGACGGCGGATTTTTCATTTCCAGCGACGAATGGATTCCAGACTCGGACTACGACCAAACAAGCCGCGAATGGTATACAGAAGCGATTGCCAGCAACGACGCGATTATAACCGAGCCTTATGTCGACGATGACACGGGCGCGCTTGTCACCACGATTTCATATTGCTATAGGAACGGAATCCATCCCGACGGCGTGGCCGGAATAGACATCATGCTTTCGGCCTTGACCGAAATAATCCAAAACATAAAGCTTTCTGAAAGCGGCTATTCGTTCATTTTGGACAAGAACGGAAACTATCTTACAAACAGCGATCCGTCAAAAATCCTTAACAGGAATTTCTTTGACGACTATCCAGAACTGGCCGCGGAAAAAGCGCGAATCGGGCAAGACGCTTACGTCGACTTGACAGCGGGAAGCGGCCACTACTTTGCGACCACGCTGATCAGCGAAAACAGCGGCTGGGTTTTTGTGACTGTCGGAAAGTCTGCGGAGCTTTTCACTTCGGTGCATCGCAGCGTGATTATGGTTTTAGCCATGGCCGTTTTGGGAATTGTTGTCTCAATCGCGATTTCGTTGTTTCTTGCTATAAAAATCGTGAACCCGATAAAGACTGTCGACGCCACGGTCAACCAAATCGCTTCGGGCAACGCCGACCTTACGCAAAGGCTTAAGGTTGACAGCAAGGACGAAATCGGCCACTTGGAGAACGGCTTTAACAAGTTCATCGAAAAGCTGCAGGGCATTGTTTCGCAAATTCAATTTTCAAAGAACGGTCTTATCGACGCCGAGGACGAGTTGGCGTCCAGCGTTCACGAAGCGTCAAGCTCCATCGAAGAAATTCTTTCCAACATTGAAAGCGTCGGAAACCAAGTGGCCAACCAAGTCGGCGCGGTGTCGCAAACTTCCGCCGCCGTCGCCGAGATTGCCGAAAACATCAACAGCTTGGAAAACATGATTCAAAAGCAGTCTGACGGAGTTTCAAGCGCAAGCTCCGCCGTGGAAGAAATGATAGGAAACATCAAGTCGGTCAACCAGTCCGTCGAGAAAATGGCGGAATCCTTTGAGCGCCTGGAGCAAAGTTCAAGGACTGGAATCGAGCAGCAGCATTTTGTAGACCAGCAAATCATGGAAGTGTCCGAGCAGTCGAACAGCTTGCAGGACGCCAACCACGCCATCGCCAACATCGCCGAGCAGACAAACCTTTTGGCGATGAACGCCGCGATTGAGGCCGCCCACGCTGGCGAGGCCGGAAAAGGCTTTGCGGTTGTCGCCGACGAAATAAGAAAGCTTTCGGAAACTTCGTCAAGCGAGTCAAAGAAAATCGGCGCCGAGCTTAACAAGATAATTGAAACAATTTCGCAGGTTGTCAGCGCTTCGGCGATGAGCAAAGAAAGCTTCAACACGGTTTCTGACCTTATCAACAACACCGACCAGCTTGTGCAAAACATTCGTTCCGCGATGGAAGAGCAGAACGAAGGCTCGCGCCAAATCCTTGACTCAATCAAAGTGATGAACGACAGCACGGTGGAAGTTCGCACGGCTTCCAAAGAAATGAAGGAAGGCAACGAGATGATCTTGAACGAAGTCCACCACTTGCAGGACACCACGCTCGTCATCAAGCAGAGCATGGAGGAAATGTCCGCCGGCGCCAAGAACATGAACGAAACCAGCGCGAGCCTTTCCGACATTTCTTCAAAGGTCAAGGATTCAATCCAAAAAATCGGACAAGAAATCGACCAGTTTAAGGCGTAATTGACAAAGGACAAAATATTCTATACTATTTAGTCGAGCCTAGGCGCTATGCGGCGCTGCGCCGCAAAACCCCGCCAGAGCCGGAAGGCAGCAACGGTATGCGGATGCAGTGCGCGCCGTAGTATGCCTAGGCTCAACCTTTTTAGCGCGAGGAATAAAAGTATGTGCGGAATTGTAGGATATGTCGGTAACGAGCTTGCCACGCCGATTTTGATTGATTCGTTAAAAAAATTGGAATATCGCGGATACGACTCCGCCGGAATCGCCGTCCTTGACGGCCAAAACATTTTGGTCAGAAAGGCCAAGGGCGCGCTAAAGGAATTGGAAAAGCGCATCGCCGGCGAAACGATTAAAGGCTCGATAGGAATCGGCCACACTCGCTGGGCCACCCACGGCGAGCCTAGCGACGTGAACGCGCACCCGCAAACAAACGTAAGCGGCTCGATCGCGGTTGTCCACAACGGCATCATCGAAAACTACTTGGAATTAAAGGAATGGCTCCAAGCGCAGGGAATCGTCTTCCGAAGCCAAACCGACACAGAAGTAATCGCAAACCTCATCAATTATTACTATACGGAAAGTTCGGACATTTTTAGCGCGGTTCTTTTGACGCTTTCAAAATTGGAAGGTTCCTACGGCCTTGTCGTTTTGTGCCAAGACTATCCTGACAGAATCATCGCCGTGCGCAAGGAAAGCCCGCTCGTTGTCGGCCTTGGAAAAGGCGAAAACTTTTTGGCCAGCGACGTTCCCGCGCTTTTAAGCCACACGCGCGAAGTTTACTTTTTGGAAGAAAAAGAGCTTGCCGTGATTTATTCCGACCATGTTGACTTGTTCGGCACCGACGGAACGAAACATTCGCGCGCGGCCACCCACATTGAATGGGACGCGGCCAGCGCCGAAAAGGGCGGCTACGCCCACTTTATGCTAAAGGAAATCCACGAGCAGCCCAAGGCCGTGACCGACACTCTTAGGCCGCGCTTGGTTCAAAAGGACGGAAAGGCCGTCGACATTCAGTTTGAGGAACTAAAGGAAAACGTCGATTGGAAAAACGCCGGCCGCGTCGTCATCACCGCTTGCGGAACGGCAAGCTACGCCGGACAAATCGCAAAGTACGCCTTTGAAAAATTCGCGCGCCTTTCGACGGAAGTGGACATCGCTTCTGAATACCGCTACCGAAATCCAATTATGAACAAGAGCGACATCTTTATCGTAATCAGCCAGTCCGGCGAAACCGCCGACACTTTGGCGGCCCTGCGTTTGGCCAAAGGCGCCGGCGCGAAGGTGATTGCGATTACAAACTGCGTAGGCTCGACCGTAAGCCGCGAGGCCGACTATGTGATTTACACTAGAGCCGGCGCCGAGATTTCGGTCGCCTCGACCAAGGCGTACACCACGCAGCTTTTGTGCCTTTACCTTTTGGCCTTGAAGGCGGGAATGGAGCGCCAAACAATTGGCAAGGAAGAATACGAAAAGTCTTTGGCCGCTTTGGAAAGCGTTCCGCAAAAGATGGAAGAGATTTTAAAGAACGAGAGCGCCGTCCAAAAGTTGGCGAGCCGTCAGTTCAACAAGGAAAAGATTTTTTACATTGGCCGCCGCTTTGATTCCGCTTCCTGCTTGGAAAGCGCGCTAAAGCTAAAGGAAGTGAGCTACATGCACAGCGAAGCCTTTGCCGCCGGAGAGCTCAAGCACGGACCTATCGCGCTTGTTGACAAGTCCACGCTTGTAGTGGCCATCGCGAGCGACCCGGAATTGTACGAAAAGACCAAGTCCAACGTTGTCCAAGTAAAGACGCGCGGCGCCTACACGCTTGTGATTACCCAAGACGGCTCGGAAATTTTCTCAGACACGGCGGACGAGATAATGAAGATTCCAAGCATTGACAGCGCCTTTGCCCCGATGCTTACGATTATTCCCGCGCAGCTTTTTGCCTACTACTGCGCCGTGCTTAGAGGAAACGATCCCGACAAGCCGCGCAATTTGGCCAAGTCGGTCACGGTGGAGTGAGCGGTTCTTCCAAAAGCTTTTGGGCTTTAAGAATGGAAAGCGTATTAATAGTTTCTAACGCCAGCGACACTTTGGAAGCTCTCTCCCTGATGTTGGATTCTGAAAAAATTTCGCGCATCTCCACCGCGCAAAGCGCCGCCCAAGCCAGGGAAGAATTGAATGGGGCTGATTACGATTTGATAGTGATTGACGCTCCGCTTAGCGACGAGTTGGGCGACGATTTCGCTTTGCTTTGCGCGGAACAAACCAACGCCGGCATAATCATGCTTTCTGACAATAAAATTTTGGACGGAAAAATTTCCAGCCTTGAAAAGATGGGGATTTTCGCAATGCAAAAGCCGGCTTCGCCGGAATTTTTTTACCAAGCGGCAAGGCTTTTGATGGCGGCGCGGAACCGCATAAATATCTTAAAAGACGAAAACAAAAAGCTGCAGCAAAAGAATTCCGAAATCCGCTTGATGGACCGCGCCAAGCTGGTTTTAATCCAGCACTTGGAAATGACCGAGCAGCAGGCGCACCGCTACATCGAAAAGCAGTCGATGGACATGCGCCAAAGCCGCGCGGTGACCGCTCAAAACATTTTAAAGACCTACGATTTGTGAGCGCAAATAATCGGCGGCTTCTTGCTGCTGAATCTCTGTCGGGTGCGAGAGCGCGCCTGTTTTTTCCATGTCGATGTTTGGAAGCAAAATGTATTGAACGCTCTCGTCGCCGCTATTGGCCTTGTAGTCGTTGACGGTTTCTTCCAACCGCTCGGCAAGAACGTGTCCTATCATTCCGTAGCACCAAACGATTTTTGCCTTTGGATTATGCCTGCGTATTTTCTGCAGGAACGAGACAACGCCCGACTCAAAAATCTCTGAAATGTCCTGGCGGTTCTGGCATGGATTTTGGTCGTTTGTGCCCAAGTTTACGATTACCCAATCCGGCTGAAAATTGGAAAAATTCCATTCGCGCTCGCCGCCAAAACGGTTGGCCACCGAACACACTTCGCCATAATATTTGGGCGGGGCGTGGTACAAATTGCCCTCAAACCCGCAACCCCCCCCCCAGCCGCTTTGACTGATGACGTTAAAGTCGGCGCCCAATTTTTGCGCAAGCTTAAAGGCCCATGTTTTTGTCGCTCCAAAGAAAACGCTTGTCCAATCCGTCTCTCCTTTGGCGCCGACAGTTCCTTCGCCGCTAGTGATGCTGTCGCCGATAAATTCCATCCGTAGCGGCTGGGGCGGGACGGGAAGGAGGTCTCCGTCGGTCGAAATGCTTTTTAGAAGGAAGCGGTGTTTGTCGTCGTCGCCCATCGCTTGGGTTTCTTTGTATACGCGGATGTTTTTTACATTCGTTGAAGGCAAGTTTCTGTAAAGGCAAACATCGTTTTGGCCCTTGTTGAGCATAAGGCGGGCGGTTTGGACACCGTTCAGCCAAACGCTTATCCACACTTCAAACTTGTCGTAGTCCGACTGGATTTGCGCCCACAATTCCGATCCGTTTGCGTTAAGCTCAAAGCCGCTTGCGCTCCAAAAAAAATCGATTCCGTCATCGCTAAAAGCCGCGCGGCCCATAATTTTGATTTTGTCGCTTTTGTCCGCGGCAAGCTCTTTTGCCAAAAAAGTTTTCATAAACAAAGATTATCATTTTGCCGAAAATAAATCTATGAGAAAAGACGTTTTTTTTAAATTGACTTTAATTCACTCGTTCCAAAGCGCGGCTTTTGCGGCCTTGCTTTTTTGCGCTTTTGCGCTTTTTTCTTGCAAATCCACGGCGCAAGCGGTTGACGAGGCGGAGACTGTTCCGCCAAAAGAGCCGATAATCACTTATGTCAACACAACTGTCAACAAGGCGGACGGAAAGATTTCCACGATTTTAACTTTTAACTCAATCAAGGAAGTTACGGCGATTCATCCGATTTCTCGCGTCCGCTATCCGCTTTCTGAAAACGAATACAAATACGATTCAAATTCCACCGAGCTTCAAGTTTTTTTGCCAAAGAACGTTCCTTTCAAAACCAACGACTTGGCTTTTCATATCGTAGGAGAGGCCGCTTACCCAGGAGTTTTTGTCCTTGCGGGAATCGACAAGGGCAGGGGAGAGCCCGGCGTTTTCTTTGACGGAAAAAAATCGGTGGAAGGAACTGATTACGATTACGACAAAAGTTCCGCCAGAATCACAAGCCTTGTTCCGCTTGACGTTGACAAAGACTCGTTTGAAATTTGCTGGGCGACAAAAAACGGCGAGGTTACATTTTCAAACAACACGCAAAAATACCGCGACGCTTACATAAAATTCTACAACGAGTGGAGCCGCGCTGTTCACATGAGAGGAGAGTGAGATGAAATTCGCTTTGTTTTTAATGCTTTTGTTTAAGCGCCGCTAGAAGCGCGCGGCAGCCTAGGTCGATGTCGTCGTATGTTTGGTCAAAATTTCCGGTGTACCAAGGGTCGGCTATGTCGCGCTTTAATCCAGCCCAATCCAAAAGCAGATGAATTTTAGCGGCCGCTCCTGGGCCTAGGATTCTTTTCATATAACAAAGGTTTTCTTGATCCATTCCAATAATCAAGTCGTAATCGATTCCGTCAGCGTAAACCAATTGCCGCGCGCGGTGGTCTCCGCAAGGAATTTTCATTTGAGCGAGCTTTGTTCTCGTTCCGTAATGAGGGCCGTGGCCGATTTCTTCCGTGCTGGTGGCGGCGGAGTCAATGTAAAAGTCTTTTTCCAGTCCAGCCTGTTTGACTAAATGCTTCATTACAAATTCCGCCATTGGCGAGCGGCAAATGTTTCCGTGGCAAACAAATAAAATTTTTTTCATACAATTCTAGCGGCGCTCTCTTATTTTTGTTACAAATAAATGCGCTCAAACGATTTTGTGTCGATCGGCTTTGAGAAGTAGTAGCCTTGGAAAAGGTCGCAGCCTTCTTCGTGCAAAAGGTCCATTTGGTCTTTGGCTTCGATTCCCTTTGCGAGAATTTTTATGCCAAGATTTTTTGCCATGGTAATCAATTCCTTAATGATTATGTGGGCGTTTCTTGGCGAGTTTGTGTCTTGCATAAAGCCGATGTCAACCTTAAGAATGTCGATGTTGCATTCGCGCAAAATTTTAAGCGAGGTGTTTCCCGCGCCAAAGTCGCCAATTTCAATCGTAAAGCCGATTTTGTGCAACTGTTCGATCAAGCGTATTTGCCGCTCCAAATCTCCCATCATAACGTCTTCGCTCAATTCGATGAGGAGGATCTTGAGGTCGATGTCAAACTCTTTGAGCAACTCATTGAACTCGTTTATGATGCTCATAAGATAAAAGTCTTTGGGCGAAATGTTTACAGATATGTAAAAGTCGTCGCGGCCGGCTGTCTTCCATTCAAAAAGCTTTTGGAAAACAAGGCGCCAAACGTATCGGTCGATTTTGGTGATCATTCCGTTCTTTTCAAAAATCGGAATGAACTCGGACGGAGAAACGACTCCTTCGTCAGGATGCTCCCAGCGTACCAAGGCTTCGGCGCCGACCGCTTTGCCTTCTATAGTTGATTGCGGCTGCAAGTAGATTTTTATCTGGCCGGTTGAAATCGCTTCTGGCAATTGGTAGACCAATTCTTGCTCGCGCAAGGCGCTGTCGCGCAATTTTGAGTCGTACCATGCGACTTGCTTTCCAAACTGGCCCTTGATTGTGTCGATGGCGATAAAGGCGCGGTCGCACATGAAGGAAACGCGCATGTCGATGTCTTCAATTTCGTAAACGCCAAAGTAGCAGGTCGGCAAAATCGAAAGGTTGACTGTTTCCTTGAATATGCGCTGTGATTCGTCAATGAAAATTTGCAAGTTCAAGCGGTCTTTGGGAATCAAAATCGCGAATCGGTCGTTGTCGATTCTTCCGTAAATTTCTCCAACAACAGTTTTTTCTTTAAGCCCTTCCGCAAATGATTTTAGAATTTTGTCTCCGACCGCTATTCCGTTAAACTCGTTGATAAGCTTGAACTTTCCGACGTCGCAGCAAACGATAAAATATTTTTCGTCGGGATTGGCTTCAAGCATGTCGGCGACCTTTTCGTAAAAGTAATGCTTGTTGTAAAGGCCTGTCAGCGGGTCGTGCGTGTTGCGGAAGCGCTCCAACTTTTCGCGGTTGTTTTCCTCCGTAGTGTCAACCATCATCAAATAGCTTCCGATGTAGCGCTTGTCTTTTGTTTCTATGCGCGAAAAGTTCATTTTGTAAAAAATTTCTTTTCCGTTTTCGATGCGGTGAATGGTTTCTTCTTTTGGCTCCATTTTGCTGATTGGCATTCCGCCTGAAATTCGATGAATGATTGGAGCGATAACTTCTGTTGGGTTTTGATTTTTTCCGATGTGGTAAATGTTCCTAATGTAATCGTTTGCGTAAATGCACTGGTCATCTGTGTCCAATACGGCGATTCCGTTGTCCATGTCTTGCATCAACCGCTTTAGCGTAACTTGCTGCAAAAGCGCGGGTATGTAAGAGAAGGCAAAGTAGCTCATCGACACGCAGACAAAGCCGTACAAGAGGACGGAAAAGTCCACCGGCAGAGCGAACAAAATATAAAAGCCGTTGATGAGAACGATTAATGAAATCTGAAGTATGGACATCAAGTACTTTATTTTATAAATGCTTGAAGATGTGATGGCCTTCGCTAAAAGACATACAATGTTCAAAACAACCATCAAATAACAGAGAGTCAAGTGCAAGTCATACGTCGTTGCGGTTGTTGTTCTGAAATATACGTCCGGCAGGAATATTCCGCCGTTAAAATAAAAGCGTTCGGCGATAAAGACCTTTCCAGTCCAAATGTTGCTTATCAAATTGCAAACATCTACGACGATAAGGAAGAAAAGGATGATCATTCCTTTTTCAAACCAAGAAGTTTTTTGTTTTTCGCGTTTTGTTATGCTCCTTATGTCGTCCCTGAAAAAGAAAAATAAAGCGGTAATGAAATTCTGGGAAGCTATGCTGTTTGGATGTGAATATTCAACGTTAAAATACAGGAGCAAGAAGAGCGTTATGTCTATTGCGATAAAGTACCAATCGAATAGAATAACCGCCGCTTTGTCAACATTCACCCATTCCGTGGAAATAAGGGAAAGAATAATGTTTGGCAAAACTGTAAAAAAAGCCGCAATAAGCATGTCGCGGGCTTTTTTTGCCAAAGGAATGCGTCTGTTTGCTTTGTTCATGATTCTGTTGACAGTGAAAATGATTAACATTTCCATCACTGCAAGAATCACAGCGTATAACATTTTCATCATTATAATTATAGCGCAAAAAACTCTTTTTTTCAATTAAAAGGTTTAAGTTGACAAAAATCGAAAATTTGTCTAAAATAAATAATCTTTTTTTTATGGGGATTTTTATGGCGCAAAGACGCGTGGTTGTGACAGGCCTTGGAGCGGTGACTCCGCTTGGAAACAACGTTCAGGACACTTGGGAAGGAATCAAGGCCGGAAAAAGCGGCATTGAAAAAATCACTTTGTTTGACGCCACGGACTACAAGGTTCAAGTGGCCGGCGAAGTAAAGAACTTTGACATCGCCCAATACGGCCTTGACCCAAAAGAGTGCCGCAAAATGGCGCGCTTTACCCAATTTTTGGTTGCCGCCAGCGCCCAGGCTTTGGGCGACGCGGGCTTTAACAAGGAAAATTTGGCCGGCGAAAAGTGCGGCATCATGGTAGGAAACGGAATCGGCGGCTTTGACGTAATCGAAGCGGCCTTTAAAAAATACTTTGACCCCGCCGCCGGCGTGACTCGCATTCCGCCGCTTACAGCCCCTGAGCTTATTCCCAACGAGGCGGCCGCCAACGTAAGCATGCTTTTTGGAATTCAAGGGCCTTCTTGGACTCTTGCCACGGCTTGCTCAAGCGGAACCGACGCTTTGGGAAACGCGCTGGACATGGTCAGAAGCGGCCGCGTTGACGTTTGCGTTTCTGGCGGAACTGAAGCTACAATCACCGGCTTTGGAATCGGAACCTTTATGGTGCTCAAAGCCTTGGCCAGCCATTACAACGACAGGCCCCACCAAGCCAGCCGCCCCTTTGACAAAAACCGCGACGGCTTTGTAATGGGCGAGGGAAGCGCCGTTCTTATTTTGGAAGAGTTGGAGCACGCCAAAAAGCGCGGCGCCAAGATTTACGCCGAGTTCGCCGGTTACGGCGCTTCTTCCGACGCTTACCACATCACGGCTCCTCTTCCCGACGGAACGGGCGGCGCCAAGGCGATTACCCGCGCCTTGGAAGACGCAGGCCTTAAGCCGGAAGACGTTCAGTACTACAACGCGCACGGAACCGGAACCCACGCCAACGATTCCGGCGAGACAAAAATGGTGAAGATCGCTTTTGGCGAGCACGCCAAAAAGCTTAAGATTTCTTCGACAAAGAGCATGACGGGCCACATGATTGGCGCGGCCGGAGCGATCGAAGCCTTGTTCTGCATCAAGGCGATTAACGACGGATTTTTCCCGCCGACAATCAACCTTGACGAGCCTGACATTGAAGGCGGCTGCGACTTGGATTACGTTCCCAACAAGGGCCAGACAGGAACAATCAACGCTGCGGCCAGCGCGTCGCTCGGCTTTGGCGGCCACAACGGCTGCGTCGTGTTCAAGAAGTTTTGCGGCAACTAAAATCGTCTCCTGACCGAAGCTGATAGGCTGCCGCGCAACGCCAACAAACGCGCTCGCAGCCTAGCTCGCGCGTTCAGGCGCCTGTAAGAGGATATATAAAATAGCGCGTTTTGGCGCGTGAAATTGGAGGAAGAATAAATGGTAATCACACCCAAAATCAGAAGCAACATTTGCATCAACGCGCACCCGATTGGATGCGCCAAGGAAGTTGAGCGCGAAATCGCCTACGTAAAGGCGCAAAAAGCCAAGCGCGGTGTCAAGGCCGCGGCCGAAGGCGGAAAGGGACCCAAAACAGTTTTGGTCTTGGGCTGCTCCACAGGCTACGGATTGGCCAGCCGCATCACGGCCGCCTTTGAATGGGGCGCCGACACGATTGGCGTTTCATTTGAAAAGGAAGCCACAGAGACTAAGGGCGGAACTCCCGGTTGGTACAACAACGCCGCCTTTGACAAGGCCGCAAAAGCCGCGGGCCTTAAGTCAGTCACATTGAACGGCGACGCCTACTCAAACGAAATGCGCGCTTCCGTAATCGAAGAGATAAAGAAGATGGGCGGAAAGATTGACTTGTTGGTTTACTCTTTGGCCAGCCCGGTGCGCAACGACCCCGACAAGATTGACCCTGAAACAGGCGCCCACGTCATGTACCGTTCCGTAATCAAGCCGATCGGAAAAACATACGGCGGAAAGTGCTTGGACATCATCAACGAAAAGCTTACCGAGATGAGCGCCGACCCGGCCAACGACGCCGAAATCGAAACGACCGTAAAGGTAATGGGCGGCGAAGACTGGCAGCTTTGGATTGACGCTTTGGAAAAGGCCGGCGTTTTGGCCCAGGGCTTTTGCACGCTCGCTTACTCTTACATCGGACCTGAATTGAGCCATCCGATTTATCGCGACGGAACAATCGGCCAGGCCAAAAAGCATTTGGAAAAAACCGCGCTCAGCTTGAACGAGCAGCTTAAAAAGAGCGTCGGCGGTTCCGCCTACGTTTCTGAGAACAAGGGCTTGGTCACAAGAAGCAGCGCGGTCATCCCGATTATCTCGCTTTACCTCGCCGTCTTGTTCAAGATTATGAAGGAAATGAAAATTCACGAAGGCTGCATCGAGCAGATGGAACGCTTGTTCTGCGAGCGCCTTTACACCGCCGCCGACGGCGCGATGGGAGATGTTCCTGTTGACAGCGAGCACCGCATCCGCATCGACGACTGGGAGCTCCGCGACGACGTTCAGGCCAAGGCGCAGGAAGCGATGGCCGCCGTCAACGACGACAACGTGCGCCAGTGGTGCGACATCGACGGCTACAAGCACGACTTCTTGGTGACAAACGGCTTTGACGTTGAAGGCGTTGACTACAACAAGGATGTCGCGGACATGAGAGCGATTGAGTAGCTCGTGCCTTGATTGCTCGTATCGAGTAGGATTTTAGGTTAACTAAAAAGGGCCGCCCGCTGTTGCGGGCGGCTTTTTTTGTCGCCCGTAAAATTTGCGCGAAGCTCGAATCTGTGTTACAATAATATTTATGAATAACAAAATATTTTCACTTATTTTAATTGCGTCCGCTTTGTTCGCGCTTTCCGCTTGCGGAAAAGGCAAGAGCGCCGCCTCCAACCAAAAAAATTAGGCCGAGCCAAAAAACGCCGTCGCGCAAAGGTCGGCCCCCGGCGACGGAAAAAAAGTTTATTTTGCGGG
>ODAI010038781.1_pt1 | contig 29741 bp, 31 predicted proteins | sample 1539321 | NCBI WGS metagenome assembly ODAI01 (sample SAMN02144231, study PRJEB22623) | gut metagenome | biome: sheep rumen | host: Ovis aries | place: New Zealand
CAACAAGTTTTAATTTCATAAACTACCTCCTGTACTAATCATCTTTGTATATTCACCATCAACAAGTGAATATAATGAATAATCACAACCAGACATTGAAAAATAGGATTCTTTTACTATTAATTCTAAATTAGAATCATTATCAACATCAATTATTGAATAAACATATATAGATGGAACATTATCACCAGTAACTTTTTTAATAATTTTATATTCACCATTCATATTAATAGCCATAACATAAAATTTAGTATTACCCATCTCATCCATATTAGATATTCCATATATTATCTCATCCTTGCCATCATTGTCAAGGTCAATTTTAATTTGATTTCCAATCACAACACCACTAGTCTTTTTAAGTGATGCTTTATTTAATACCTTATCAATAACTGCATTATCAGTTAAAGTATTAATTTCAAATCCATAAACTTTTAATTTACTAGATTTAACAGCAAGCATAGAATTATTAAGAGATTTATATTGTTTACCTTCTTGAACTAACCAACCTTTATCAGTATATTGAATATCATATGTACCAATATATTGGCCATTAGTTGGATTATAAACCTTATATCCACGCAAAGAATTATCTGTTTCATAAGTTTCCCACTTATAATTTCTATATTGCCATTTAATATTGTCTTCTAAAATAATAGTGGTATACATAATGCCAGGCAATACTAAAAATACAAATAACATCGCTAAAAGATAAATAACCATTATAGTTATAAATATAGCCGGTTTTTTCATTATATATACCTCCTATTCTTAATGTTTATCTGAAGCTCTAAATCCAGATACTATATCAACATTTTTATACTTCCATGAATCTAAATATACAGTGCCTGGGTTATTACCATAATCCCAAGGATCTGCTATTAATACTCTACCATTTTCTACACCTACGACAGCTACCCAGTGGTGACCATCTACGTGAACCATAACCTCTAATCCTTCATTCAAGAATTGGAATATTTGTTGTGGTACTAAACCAGAAGTATAAGCATTTTTAACGTAATTGAAATTAGGTGCCAAATTAGCCCAACTAAATCTAGTAGTTGAACCACCAGATGAAATAGCACCATTTGCTTTTAATGTGGCTGCTAATACCCCAGGATCAAATGTTGGTGAATTAATTTGTGTTCCTGAATTAGCCATCAAAATAGCAATTGATGTAATATAACATCCAATACTACCCATATTACATGGATATCCTTTTGAAGTAACACAAGTGGCTGAACCTAATTGGAAATTACTCCAAGGGCTTTTATTTTGTCTCCAACCAATACCAGCAGTACCAACAGGAATATTACTCATATATCCATATGAACCACCTGCTACAGTTGAACCAGATACTTCTGCTACTAAATTACCATCTAAATCAAATTGATAAGACAGATAACTACCATTACCATCTACACCATAATAATCATTACGTGCAGCAACTATATCAGCCCATACATTTTTAGCCAATCTTATCTTTTGTTCAGTAGTTAAACTACCCCATGTACTTGAATACATAGTTGGTGTATATACTTTAGCAATATAATTAAAATATTGCTTGTAATCATTAATTTTTACAGCCTCTAACTTAGCTGATTTCATTACAGGATTACCATTTTTCATTTTCTTTGTTCCATCCGCATTTAGAACATAATCTTTAGAACAAGCATCCATTTGATCAAGCATGTTTGTCATATCTTCAATTACAGCAGAAGCAACATTATCATCCTTTAAGCCAAATGCGATTTCCCTACCAGACGCAATTAAATAATTTGAATCTTCAGTTGCGTAACTAGCAGCGTTATCAAAACTTTTAACAACATTTTCTAAAACACGTTTAGGAAAACCTATGCCAATATCAACACCAGTCAAGGCACCATTTAAGAAATATTTTTTAAGTGCTCTAAAGTTCTCTTTTTTATCTACATCAGCAGGATCAGCACATGTAACAGTAATTTCTTCACCCATTAAACTATAAATCATAGTACCAGGATCATTTGATTGACCCAACATATTCAATTTCATAGTATAAAAAGCATGAGTATTCCATTTATCAAGTATTATAAATGAAGAACCATCAGCATAATCTGCTTCAGATTTTTCTGTATCATTACTTGAATCATCATCGCTATAAGAACCAGGACCAACTACTACAGCATTATCAACAGTAGCTATCAAAATTCCTTTATCAAGTCCTGTGTTATTATTAATATTACTACTAAACAAACAATCAGAACATTCTCCTGCAGCTGCATCTATACGTTGTTGTATTTCAACAGTATTACTATTAAAACCATTGAAAGTTACAAAGTTTTCATAACTTTCACCAAAACTAATTAGTTTATCGAGTGCTTGATCAGCACCATTTATAGCAACACTTATTAAAGCAACTATAAATAATATACCTAAAAATACCCCGATAAAAGGAGATAACTTCCACAATAACTTAACTCTTTTAATAGTTTTTTGTGCATTTTTAACTTTTTCATTGTTAGCTAAATTAGATGCAACCTTTCCAGCAGCATTAGCCAAAGGAGCAGGAACACCTGCAGCTTTAGCAGCTGTGCTTGCTCCCTTTTCTATTGCATTATTTACAAGTTCATTACCTTGTTCTTGACCTTCTTCACCAGAATTAGATTGAGCATTTTGTTTAGCAAGATTATTGCCTAACATCTTAGCGCCTTTACCTAAAATAGGATGACCAGAAGCAGTTAAGGCATTAGAAGCAGCTGAAGCTAAACGAGAGACACCCTCCCCTTTAAGCTTAGCAGCTGCTTTGCCTTGTTCATAAGAATTTTCTGTGGTACTATAACCACCATTTTCATCATAATTCATAGTACCACCACCTTACTATACTATAGTCCGCCTCCAGAACCGAATGAATCTAATTCTTGTTCTGTTACTACGATATTAATTCTCATTCTACGGTTACCACATACAAATAATGCTTCACCTTGATTATAACGTTTGATACTTTCTTTTTCATTATCATTTAAATCTATTAATTTAGCTAAATCTTCAACAGCTTGTTTCTTTAATCCCATTACTAAGTAATAAGCAGCATTATCAAATATTGCTTTACCTTGAGTAATAACTGCCGGATCAGAGAAATCTGTAGGTTGTTGAGTAATTATAATAGTACCTGTATTATACTTTCTAGCACGTCTTTGTACTTGCGCTAAGAAATCCGCACCTAATGTGTTATTAGAACCCATTAATACGTGTGCTTCATCAACCATTAATACAGTATTTTGACTTGGATCTAATGTTAATCCCCAAGCGTATTTTAATATATTGAAGAATAATGCATTTCTAACATTACTATCAGAATTCATTAATTCTTTTATATTAAATACAATAAATTTAGACTTAGGACTAATAGTTGTATGACCATCAAAATAATATTTTAATTCCTTAACTAATGGTCTAACTTTAATCTCTAATTTTTCTAATATATCTTTTTCTTGACTTCTATCAGACATAGACATTAATCTACCTCTAATAGTCGCATATACATCCTTAAGTGTAGGATAATCTTTTGAACTAAACTTAGTGAAATCTGAATTGAAATCAATACCAAATCTCTTATAAGTTTCTTGAACAACTTCACTGAACATATTAACTACATCATCTTCCATAGAAGGATCATAGTATTTAATAAACGCACGAATAGTTTGTAATGTTCTAGTTAAAACAGTATAACCTAAACCTTGTTGAACTTCTTCTGAATCAGCATCCATAATTACTTCAAGTGGATTAACCATACCAAATTCTCCACCCTTACCTAAATCAATGAAATCTCCATCATATAATTTAGTCATGCCACCTAATTCACCTTCAGGATCAATTACAACTACTTGATGATCATTTCTTATATTAGTTCTTAATAACATCTTAGCTGCAGTTGATTTACCTGAACCAGATGTACCTAAGATAATAACATTCGCATTATTTCTATTATTTTCTTTCTTAATTTGATATAAGAATTGATTAAATAGAATAACACCACCAGAGAAATCTACACCAAGTAAACAAGATAATCCTGGATCTTTAATACTATCGAAAATGAATGGATACATCGCTGCAATTGTAGGTGCAGGAATTGGTGTACCAATTCTATCTTCAATATCTTGTTTAGGATAAATAGGTAAAATTGATTTCAATACTTTTTCTTGTTCAAATCTTAAAGGTACAGTTTTAATTTCCATAGCCTCTAAGTAATTTTTTACTTGTAACTTCTTAGCCATTAATTCGTCATCAGTATCAGCAGTAATCATTACATGCATTTGAAAATCATATATTTTTGATTGAGTACTCGCTAACATTTGAACGAAGTATTCTAATGATTCATAATCTTGTCTAATTCTTTCTTGAATAGTTTTATCATTTTCTTGTTGATATCTTTGTTTTAAATCAGCTATTTCTTTATTAATCATTCTTTGAATAACAGTAAATGGTAATGGTATATGTTTAATAACCATTTTAATACCAGACATACTTGTTAATGAAGATAAGAAACCTGGATATATAAACTTAGGATAAGATATAGCAGTTAATATAGTAGCTTTCTTATCACTAATTACAAATTCAGATGGTTTAAATTCTAAGCCCTTAGGAGCTATTTGACTTCTAATATCCATTAACCCATCACCGTCCCAAACTTAGTAGTTTGACCACCATTTAAGAAGTTATCTAAGATCATTCTTAAATCATCATTAGATACTTGTGTAGCAGTTAAACTTGCAGCAGCTAAATAACTAATTAAATTTCTAATCTTCTTTTGAATTGCATCATCTGATTTATCTTTAAATAAGATGAAATATTCAGTATCAACTACATTGTTATTAGTAAACATATTAGCTTTATTAATATCTTCCATAATCATTTTCCTTTTATTAGGCATTTGAGTTGAATTATATAAAACTTGTAGTTGAGATAAATATAAATCAATATCAACAGGTCTATCAGCTGCAATTACCCAGAATTCATAATCAATCATGTTATAAACATTTTTTAAATTATCAATAATTGCATTTTGCATACCTTGATCAAGAATAAAGATATTTTTAGGTGTAATCTTTACTCCTGTAACTTTTAAACCATTCAATAAATATATCATACCGTTTTGTATATCCTTAACAGGAATATCATCAACAGTATACTTACTTCTTGTCTGAGCCATCTTTCGCACACCAACCTTTCCATACAAATTGTTGTCTTGTCGTATAGAATTGATACAATTCCGTAATAACTATCCTCATATTATGATAGTTAGGAACTGGCATTATCAAAAATGCAGATACTAGTAAAGGTGCAAGTACAATGATTACTTGAATCATTGTCTCAGCCTTTATTACGACTAGTAACAATAATGTTGTTATTACCCCTGTACCAAATATCCAAATATCAATCTTGTCAAATATTCCAAATATTAACATAGATTTCTTGGAATTGGCAGGAATTAAATAATTCCCATTCATTTTTTATTCCTCCTTTTTATTCTATAAACCAGGATGTTGTCTACCAGTTGGATTTACCTCGTTATATTTATTAATTTTAATTGCATCCTCAGTAGAAGCATCAGATTGATATTTATTTCGCATCGTATCATGTACCTTTTCTAAACCAGTTAATGTTTTTTGAGATTTTTCCGCATCTTCTTTTAATGTAGACAAATTGCTTTGATCATAATATTTTACGGTACCATCAGCCAAAGTTACAGAACCACCTGACCATGAAGACCCCATCGTTTGTGCCTCATACAAAATATTAGTATATTTCTTATTAACAGCATCTTGGGCATCCTTCTTCATAATTGATTGTCTAAATTCGTCATGAGTATAAACAGCTTGATATGCCGCAACATCTTTTCCATCTAGCCTATCAAAACCAGTTTTATTGTTTTGATTAGCACCTAGAGCAAGAAGTTTTTTCTTAGCTTGAGCACCTTTTACCCATTGAGCGTCAATTTGTTCAAAATCAGTAATACCTTTAGTACGATTTTCCATCATTTTCTTTCTTAGTGGTGTTAAATCATCAAATTTTTTTTCACTTCCACCAATGCCAACATTTTTAGCACCACGCCAAGCGGCATACATTGCTTCCTTTTTAGTAGCACCATCATGTCTTGCATCCCAATATCCTAAACCTGCACCCAAAGCTGCACCCGCAATTGGGACAGAAGATAATTTTTTCATTGGATTTAATTCGAACTTGCCACCAAGTTTTAATCCTGTAATTTCTTCAATTAATTTAGGTAATTCTTTCGCAAACATTAATACACCTAATATCATAAATAACATCGCAAATAAACCTGGGAATGTACATTTATATGATTTTAATAAAGTACCTTCTAATTTCCAATGACATATTCTCATATGACCATTAAATATAAATTCTGAAATTAAATATATTGCAAAATCGATTCCTGCTAATCTAACAAATAGATCCAAATATGTACTCTTACATACATCTACCCATTTTTTAAATATACCATTCTTACCTTTTTCATCCATATAAGCAACAATAGGTATTGGTGCAATTAATTGTAAGAACGCCAACTTAAAAGTACGTACCGCAATATCTATACAGAATAACAATAATATATAAGTAGTAAATATTCCTACAATTGTTGAAATTAACCAATTATAAGTAATTACGAACTCATCAGAATAACCTGAAACCTTATCAGTATTCATAGCTAAATTGAATATATGCATTTTAGCCCATTTTTCGTCTTCATATATTTGTCTAAAATCGTCCGCCACATCTGAATAAGGAGCTAACGAAGAAAGACATGATTGATAACTTTCATCATCCTTACTTAATACTCCCGCGCAATCAGGAAAAGCTCTTTCATTTGGATGGATAAAAGTTAATAGAATAGTAGTTGAAAGTCTATTACCAACGTCATCATATTGACCACCATGATGACCAGTAACTAATCTACCAATCGTATCATCCTCTAATATCAAATATTGTAATCCCATTGCAGTTCTAAATATTAATGGTACAGTAACAATTAATATAAACATTACAATAATATCCTTAACTATTGTACCAAAACCGTTTTTATTATCAGTCATTTTATCCGGATCAATAATATAAGTTAAAATTGAGAAAGCTAATTTAAATAACATTATTACCCCAATAATAGTGTAAATTCTAGTACCAAATTCACCTACACCATCTGATCCAAATAAATTAATGCTTGCTATATCAGTTAATAGACTATAAACGCCAGTTAGCAAATTATAAACAATAGTATCTAAGAAAACAAATATTGCTCTTACTACTGCCGCTACAATACTGCCCATTGCTAATACCATAATATCACCCATTCTATTCGCTTTTTCAAACAAAATCTACCACATATATTATAACACAAAAAAAAGCAATAATAAACAAATTATTATTGCTTTTTATACGTTTTTATTTCACTTTAATTACTATTAACCCCTATAGTTTAATAAATCACTAAGGCAAGTAGTAATTTTCGCACTATCATCAGCTACTAATGTAAGTACTAATTGTACAATTGTAAATACAAAGAATACTAATGCAGCAGCAATTAATCTAGATACAAAGATTTTTTGATTTTTCTTAATATCATCTTCCTTTTGTGAAATAACTGCTTTACCTAAATCCAACATACCATAAATAACTAAGATTAGAGGAATACCTATTCTAATTACATTATAAATTATAGAAATTATATTTGCTAATTGACCAGGTACTACTACATTAGGACATGTTGTTACGTTTGCATATGTCTTTAAAATATTGAAATACATAAATTTCCTCCTCGCTAACTATATCATACTATTTTTAAATACATTTGTCAATAAAATGCTATTTAATTACATATGGATCTAATTCTGTTCCTGTACCAGATGTATATATAGTAGAACCATCTATATAAAACATCAATAATACTTTATATGAACGATTAGTATTTTCTTCCTCTATATAAGGACCACTAACATAAAATGCTTGATATGTATTATCAGATGTTGATATAGCACTCCACGCATCATCATCATATAAATCTACCAAGTAATTATAATTTGCGCATGCACCAGTAAATATACTATTACAATTTGAATCCATACTTGGTCTTACATATTCATTTAAAGTTATTAATCCTACATAATCTTTAATAGTATCAGAACATTCATTTGTTTGAAGACTTCCATCTTCGATACCTCTTTGTCCTATACACCAATCATGCATTATTATATGTTTCTTCAAACTATTATCAAAATTATCATATTCACTATCAATATGTTCTTTAATTCTACTTAATGAGTAATTGTTAATACCCATCGCACTTCTCATTTCTACATTATATCTATCATCCCATGCATACATCTTTTTTGTAAATGTAGTGCTAGTTAATTTAAGATTACCATCTTTATCTATTGATATAATTCTAAATAATTCTTCACCAATTTTAACGTAGTTATCAACATATTCACCTTTATAATAGTATTCACCATTTTCTAAATATAATCCATCACCTGTTTTAGTAACAGTATTGCTAACTACATCATAAATAGATTGAGTTTTAAACTCATTACAATCCACTGATACAATATGATTATATTCACCATTATTGTTAGTTGTAACAATCTTTGCTGAACAGCCAGTATTTTTACTCATTTTTTCAAATGATTTCATATACTTAGATGATATTAAAGTAGAAGCATCTAAAATAACACTATCTCCTTCTACCTTAGGTAATTCATCTTTATGATCAGCATAATACTTAATTGCAGCTTGTTCAATAACTAATGGTAATTTATCATTACTAACTTTAGAACCCGCAGCAACTATAATAATAAAGAACAATATTATTATAACAAGTAGTATACCAATTACACCACCTAGCATCTTAAATAATTTTTTGTTATCAATGTTAAACATACTTCACCTCTATAAACCAAATAAACCTAAAATACTTTTCTTCTTATTTTCCCCATCAGCGTCAGCTTGCTTACTAAATCCCATCTTAACTAATAAAGAATTCAATATATATATATCTTTTTCTCTATCATCTAATGGAGGTAAATTAAAGAAAATCTTTAATCTAGATTCATATTCAAAATCTAAAACATCCTTAGATTTCAACAAACTCTTATTTAGTATAACATGTTTTCCCTTTAATGTCTCTAATATTTCAGGTTCAACCATCATCATTTTATTAATTCTAATAATTGAAGGTTCAATAAGGTATATTATATCATGAACTGCGGCAACTGCAGCAGTAGAATTGTTCATATCAATCAAAACAATATCTTGATTACTATTTTTAGCTACAATACTACCTATATTAGCAGATGTAGCTGATATAAGATCTTTATCTCTAAAATACGCAAAATCACTTTTATCTACTTCGATAGCAGTTACTTTATAATTTTTCTCTAACATTTTTTTCATCATATATGTTAAAGTAGTCGCACCTGCTTCTTTAGTAACGTTTTTAATACCAATAATTCTAACACCATGTGAAGAATCATATTCAACCATCTTTGTACTACCAGGTGCCTCAGTTTCATCATGTTCAATTTGATGATATTGAGCAACATCACGATAAGTATTTGGATGGTTATATAAATACATTACACCATCAATATTTTTAGTAAAATTATATATACCTATTGATATTAATGAAGACAAAAATTCAGATGAAGATACTTCAGGAGAATCATCCAAAACTAATATTAACTTATCCATATCTAAAGAAATAGATAATTTTTGATAAGTTTTAATATCTTTATAATCCTTTAAAGCAGTTACATCCAATATCATTCTTTGATAAAACAAATTTTGATATCTAGAAATTATATCACTAACTTCAAATTCACCTTGTTCTGTCTTTATTACATCGATAGTTAAACTTTGTAATAATTCTGTAGCCTTATTAGAAATAATTACATTCATTCTGTAACACGCACCTCTCCATCAAAATTATCATAAATTACCTGTGAATCTCCATAAACTTTAAAAGTTAACCATTGACCAATCACAGGCACATCAAAATGAGTAAATACAATCGCATGATAATAATATCCGCGAGAAGTAGAAACACGATATAAACAATATTCATATGTACCAGGCTTAATATCATGTAATAATGAAACACTAGCCTCATAATCATATGTATCCATATCAGGATCAAAATTAGGACAAGAATTATTAGTTACATTAACTTGATAACCCATTTCCTTTAAATCCTTATCTATATCAGTTTGAGTTTCTTCTGTATACCCATTATATTTTTCAATAACACCAATAATTTTATCTTTTACCTTATAAGCTTTAGTGTAAGCCATAATACCTACTATTAAAGCCATTATCAAAAAAGAGAATACAATAGCAAGTGTCATTAAAAAACTGTTACCTATAGCTTCTTTCATTTTTCAATCACACTCCCCTATGTATTCGTAAATCTATAAACCCTTGTTGTTTTCTTATATACAGGCAATTGTAGTTTAAGCCCAAACATATTAAAATCAAATGTCATATAAGTAACAACACCATAACTATAATGCTTATTTTCTTTTGTATCAGCGTCTGATTCATCATAATCAAACCAATAAATACAATATTTGTATTTTTCTTCACCTGTCTTGACAAGTTCACCAGTAACACCATAAGCTTCCCTAGTTGTATGGCAATTAGAACTATCGCCAGGAACATAACCAACATCATTTAAATCTTTTTCAATTTGAGGTATAGCTAAATCATTATACCCTTCATATTTTTCTAGTTCTTTGACTATTAAAGAGGCAGCCTTATAAGCACGGTTATAAGCAACTATTCCAAATATAAATACAAAAGCTACTGCCAAAAAGACAACAATTATATTAATTGTAACAGTTAAACCAATACTTTCTTTCATAAAGCCACCTCCTAAATATTCAAATTATTATTGTCCTGTAGTAGTTGAGCCGCTTGTTGATGCGCTACCACTTATACATTCTTGATAGTTCTCATCCTCTGTATTGATATCAGAACATGAACCATTACTCCAAGTTCCACCAGCTTCCATACAACAAGAACGTTTTTGTGTAGTTTTCATCATACTAGTAATAATTGGAGTAACAACTGCAACTACTACTGAAATTAATATGATAGTTACTACTGTCATATTTGCTTCTCCTGATGCCTCTTTCATTTTATCACCACCCTACTATTTACATTATACCACATTTTCACAATAGTAAACAATATTATAAATTCATCATACTCATCATCGCGAATAATAGAATTCCTATGATACCTCCACCAGTACCAAATAACATTATCATTGTACGTCTTTCCATATTATCAAGTCTTTCTTGATATTTTTGTTCACGTGCTTTATTTTGTAATGTTGATACTGTTCTAGAAAACATCATCAATTGTTCTTCTTTTCTTTCCTGACTACCCAAACCAAGTCTATATAATAAACGCATCATACGCATAGAATCTCTAACTGGATATTCTTTAGCAAAATCCATATAAGGATCTACAGAAGAATCACCAGCTTCAATCTTTTGTACTAGTTTTCTAAGTCCTGGTTTAAAAATTTCAGGTGCTGTATCAATTGATCTACCAAGAGCAACTGGTACAGTATAGTGTTGGATTAATATTTCCAAACTCTTTAAGTAATAAGGTAACATTTGATCAATATGATTCAAATTAGCCTTATAATAATTTTTTAATTGCATATATGGCATTTTAAATACTAAATATCCAGCAATTATCGCGATAATCGCGTACATAAATTTAAAATTTTGTAAGAATAAGAATACCATAGCAACTATAGTTACTAATCCATTTCTTACTCTCTTACCATATAATTCATTTACATCAATGTTAGGATCTTTATACTTTACACCAAGTAAGAATAAATAATCACTTTCCATTAAGAATCTAAAGAATGGTTCAGTTTCTTGTACGAATCTATTTAAATTGATTCGTTTACTATACCACATTAAGAAGAATACTAAGGCAGCAATTATTACAAACATAATACCTATACTCATTATTCTTCACCTACATTCTCGTTATAATACTTCTCACCACTAAGGATGAAAAATGTATTAAGTACTACTACACCATGTAGTAATATCATTACTACTGGATTATCAAGTAATTTAATATATGATTCAACACCAACCATCATTTGAACTAACATAATCATTAAATAAAGTACAATACCAAATTGTAAGAATTTCTTATGGAAAGCTTGTCTATCCATTCTATCTCTATAAACACCTTCAACTAATTGGTCAATATCTAATGACATATTTTCTAATGGTCCTGATGCATCTTTAGAACCTTCATTAGTAATTTGAAGGAATAATTGATGCATATTTCTAACCATATAATAATCATACTTATTATTCATATAAGCAAGTGATTCATCAATTGAACCATTTTGCATAGCTAAATCTAACATAACTTTTACATCAGATTTAACAGGATCTTCTAATACTCCTGATTCATATACACCCTCAATTGATTTAACAAATGATTGTGTAGTTGCGAATTCCATAATTGTATTTGTTGTATATACTTGTATTTGTTCAAATATAAATTCACTATACAATCTCTTACATCTTAAATAAGATAAGTAAGGAATAGTTGATACAGCGATAATTATATATATAATACAAATAATTAAATTGTAAAAATACAAATAAGATATTACACCAGCACCAATTGAAAATGCAGCAATTTGAATTGCATATTGTCTTGGTGTATATTCTTGTCCTAAATCTTTAACCTTTTCACGTATAGTCTTATATGAGAATGGCGCGTATTTATCATATAAATTTTTACCTTGTCTCATAACAAACTTATAAACACTTTCGTTGCTATTTCTTCTATATAAAATCATAAATAGAATTAAGAAAGCAACTATAATAAATGTTACAAAAGGTGACATACTATTCCTCCTTACTGATTATTAAAATTAAATGGATTAACCGGAGTTGTTACAGGTCTAATTTGACTAACTGTTTGTGCCGGTTGAACTGGAGATTGAGCAACTGGACTAGGTGAAACCATAGGTCTAGCCATAGTCGGTTGTACTGAAGGTTGTGCTGAAGGTTGTGCTGGTTGAACCGGCTGTACAGGTTGAACTGGCTGTACAGGTTGAGGCGCAACCTTTTCTTCAGTTTTCTCCACACCTGAAATATCAGATGTTTTAGTAAATTTAGCGCCACCAGGTAATTCTGGTGCTTCATCATCAATAGTATTTGTTTCTTGGATCTTAGGTAATGTAACACCTTGAGCATCCAAATAATCAACTAAATACTTTGTAGGATTACTTCTTATCATTCTACCATCTTGAGTTTTCTTATATAATAAGTGACTCTTTGGTACATTATTCTCATCAACATAGAATTCAGATATATCAGCAATCTCTCTTTTAAATCTCTTTGTTTCTTTATCTTGACGACCTCTTATACATACACCAATTTGAATGTATCTATAAACAGTAGTCAAGAATTGTTCTACATCTTGACTTGTTTCCATCAAACTATACATACGCATAGGAATTGATGCAGATTTATCAGCATGGATAGTTGATAAAATAAAGTGTCCAGATGAAATAGAGTTTCTTATAGCTGTAACAGCTTCTGCACTTCTGACCTCGGATAATAATATCCAAATAGGGTTTTGACGCATACAAGCTACTAATACATCAGTATAAGAAGCAATATTATTAGTTTTTAATGTAACAATATCTCTATGTGGGAAAATTCTATCTAAGTGAAGTTCCAACGTATCCTCTATTGTTATAATCTTTTCATTCTCGTTAATTTTAGAAGCTAAATACTTAACAAATTCAGTTTTACCTGAACCAGTTTCACCACAAACTAATATATTGCAGTGTCCTTGTACACATGTTACCAAAAAATCATGAATATCTTCAGTAACATAATCTTCATTAAGTAATTTAGTTTTCTCTAATCTTATCTTGGCAGGTGTCTTACGTATAACGCAGGCAATCCCATTTTTTGATATAGAATCATGTATGAAATTCATACGTAATTCAGCACTTTCACTATCCAACATTGGGTGAGCCATATTAAATGTCTTACCCATTGCGTTGGAACATTGGAAAGCTAATTTTTCCATAAATGCATTATTTATGTTTGGATTTTCTACACGATAATTACCTTGTGATAGAGTTTTTAAATGAATTTGACCTTGAGAATAAGAAATATCGGTTACATCATCATTATCTAAATATTCTTGTAACGGCCCAAAATCGACTTGAGCAAATATATTCTCTTCCATACGTCACCTACTATTCTACGCTAGTTTCTTCAGTTTCAGTAGGTACTACATCTTCTGTAGCCTCTTCTATTTCTTCAGTTAATAAATTAACAGTTCTTGATTCGATATAATTTTGTAATTCCGTAATATCAACTTGAAGGTCACCTGTTACTGGTACAACACCACCATGTGGTACTGGGAATAACTCAACACCTGCACTTTTTAAATATGCAGCCTTACGTAATAAGATATGTAATCTTTCAGGTACACCGAATAATAAGAATGCAGGAGTTCTAGTATTAGTCGCGTTTTCAAATACATTTTTACCTTGTGAATCTTTAACCGCTAATACTTCAACATTTTCTAATAATCTACCTACCATTATTTGCTTATTGTCATCTATAGCTTTCATATAGATATCAATTTTATTACCAGGGAAAATTGAGTTACCATATGTAGTTTCCATATTAACTGCAAATTGATATGGAATTTCACCTTCCTTAATTTCAGTAAATACTGAATCTGGTAAAGCTTCTTTATTAACTAATATTCCGTTGTAGAACATACTACCAGCAGGAATAGTTGCATTGATATTAGTATACTTACCAATAATATTTGTTTGGTTAGTAATAACATCTTTTGATACTGCAATTTTTGGTACACTGATACGTGAAATCATATCAGCTGTAATTTCAGTTCTTGGTTGAATAGTTACCTTAGCAACTGGAACTGAAACAGGTCTTACAGAGTTATTAATTTGTGAAGTATAACCCCAATATAACAACCCCAATATTACTATTACAATAATAATAGTAACTGTATTTTTATTTCCTAAAAATCTTTTTAATCCTATTAATACATTATTCATATTCTTTTATTCCTTTCTAATACGGTGTTTCTAATATAGCATCAAGCTTATTAGAAATCGTAAATTCAACTCTATCGCCAGCTAAGAAGTCAACCCCTCCTGCAGCACTATTGACTTTAAGGCTTACCTTAGGAGGAATTTCGTTAACATCATAAATACTTATTTTATAAGTCTTTCCTAAAGAAGCATTTTCAGCAAATCTTCTAAGGAAATTCTCAACAAATTTTTCTCTATCAATTTTAAACTTTTTATATGTTCTATAATATACTAGATCTACTGAGTCAATCATCGCGCCTTCAGTAGTCTCCATCATGAGGTTAAAATTATGTTCATCAGTAGTAGTCATATCTTGAAATACATATACTAAGAATAACGAAGCAAGACCAATTAAGAATATTAGTATGCCCCAATAAGACTCTTTCATTCTTTAACCTCCTTAATTTTGATATCTACAAGCATTCCACTCTTTATCATTTGTACCAGTTTTACCAAAACAAGTACCACCAGTTGGATTATCACTTGTAAATTTGAAATAACCATTTGTTTCACCGTTTTCTAAGAATGTCGATCTACAGAACTCACCAGTTTCACCATAGCATTCTAATGTTTCGAAATCAGTGTAATTATGTTTTTGTTGTGAATTATATTTTCTAATTCTTCTTATATTAGATGAATCTAATATAAATTCATACATAGGAGTTTCATGATATACCTCTTCAGTATGTACTCCTCTATTTTCTGTTATATAAGCATGTGTAGCAGTTTCTGTTTCACCTAAACTATTAGTAAAACTATAGTTCCAGTTATCACCAGGATCTCTACCATAAGGATTATAAAGTTTTCCATGTTCACCTGGGAATGGATTATCCAATGATATAGGTCTATATATTATATTTATACCACCATCACAAGGAGGATTTGTACAACAATCAATAAACTCCTGATTTACATTAAAGTTACAAGAATAATCCCAATTACTAGAAGCTTGTATATTCTTGAAAGGTCTTAAACTACCAGTTTCCAACCCTTTAATTTTATCATGATATTTTGTAAATTTACTTTCTTTACCAAACATCGTTTCTTCACCATTATATCCATAATACATACTATACATATATTCTTTTCTAGTAGTACATTCATCATAATTAAAGCCTATTGGCAATAATCCTTCACCAAAATCTTTATATGATTCAATATAATCAATAGTAGTATATGTATCTGAATAAGAAGATTGTAAACCACTCTTACCCATATATCTAAACTTATTAGTATCAAGATTAAATTTATATGTTTTAACAATTGTTTGTTCAACATAATCATTATTAGGATAATTTACTTTGCCAGGAGTACAAGGAACACCATCACCGCTACATTCGTAATTATCAGTTTGATTAATATAACCATACAATCCCAATTTATCAAGACCAGTCAACCAATTACTATTAGCGTTATTTACGCCATCTTTATAATACTTCGTATCACTAGTTGTAATTGTAGAAGTTGAAGCAAGTGGGAAACTACCACCATAAGTTGGATCATCATATGAGAATGTAACTTCTGGAGCAAATTGTGTATAATCTCTAGTAAAATTATTACATTCAGTTATCAATAATAAAAGTCCTTTTCTATAATTAACTGCAGCGTCATATGCATCCTTAGCACTTTTAACATCAGCAGTTGCTGAAGCAGTATCATGGTTTGTATCATCACTATTATCATTTTTTACATAGCTATTTTTCCATGGTGCTAAGTCGTGGAATATACCATCATAACTAACAGTAGGTCCTTCATATAAGTTTACTGACCAATATCTATGACCATCATGTTCAAAATTTCCATCACCACAATCATCAGCAGATTTAATGGCATGATCTGTACAGTCGGTATTTACAATACCAGGACAATTTTGCGCACATGGTTGTTGTTCTGCAAGAGGCTTTAATGAGCAAGCTGTATGGCAAGCTAATACTTCATTATAATTATTATCCCAAGCAGTACAATGTGCATCATCATCATATTTAACAGTACAACTATGATCACCGTGATCCACATTATCTTGTACTTTTGAAGTATTCTCTATTGAATATTGTTTTTTTAATTCAATTTGATATAAATCCCAAGTTGCAGCAACTGCATCATTTGCTGCTTTATAATATTGTAAGAAAGTTGCATAATCAATTTTTGCATTTTCTTCTTCAACACCTACTATTGGAGCAGTTCTACATACACTCTTACCACTCATATATCCAGGGTCTATTACAAAATCCTCATGACCAGCATATGGACTATTATCATACGAACGAGCATGAAGTGAAAATCTAGTTCCAGCCCAAGTAGTAAATGGTTGTGAGAAAGTATAATTAATTTCTTCACGACATACTACATCGCAGAAAGGATTCGTACTTAAATTTGCACCATCAGGATTATAAAAACTTCCTTCATAAGTATTCTTATCATATTTTTTAGTATCAAATATACATTTCCAGTCTTCTGTATCTTTAACTGAACCAGTTGGACCATCTTCACAATTAGTAGCCATATTTACTTCTGGTTGTAATTTACAAAAACCATCATCTGTACCAGGACATTTTCTTTTTTTATCTTCTTCTGTATCCGTTCTTAATATTTGTACATTTTCATATCCAGGTGTTGGACAAAATAATGGGCATTTTTCATCAAGTTCTTCCAAAGTATAATCAAGAGATATTTCAACATGTTCATATCCAGGTGTTGGACAGTATTCCTTACATGTTTCACCAGGACAGCCTTCCATAATTTGTTTCATCCAAATATGCATAGAACCAAGTCCATAATCACTTATCATATTATTATAAATAGCGCTTTTATTATTAATTATACCTGAAGCATTTCTTAATGGTAAGTCATCTTGATCATCATACATAGTTACACCTAAATTAGAAATTATAGTATAAATTGAACCACCGGCACCAGCTTTATAAGTTAATAAAGGGTCATTAGTTTGTTTCATTATAGAATATATTTCAGTTGTAGTTCCATAATAATAAGTATGAGAAAGAGAACAATCACAAACAGTCATATCTATAGGATCAGTTGTAGCACAATCTATATTATAGCGGTTAGCATAACTATCTGCCATAACAGGGTTTCTCAATTGGTTTAAAATAGTGATTACCTTCGTATTAAGTTTTTCCGCAACTTTTACCGCACATTCAAACGCTACATGATTAGAAGCTCTTACAGTATGACATCCGTTATTTCCCCCTGTAGGATAATCAGTGCTAAATTGATGAATCGGTTCAATCATTAAATAATGATTTTCATATAATTTTGCATCCTTATATCCATCGTAACCTAGTAAAGCAAATATTCTAAACATCTCAGCAGTATCAGCTGACGCAAATTGTGTTGTAAAATAAGTTCGCATCATCGCAGCTGCATGATTAACATCATTTCTATATTGAGGCAAATTAGCAAAATATTCTATATGTGGTCTTGAACCTACAGTAGTATAACCAGTTTGAGAAATATATATCTCATTTCTAGTCTTCTTATCAGTACCGACACGAGTGTTGCTATAGAAGCCAGGTAAACTGCCACTATAGAAGTCAACTGAAGAAGATACTCTCGCGCCACTTTTATCAACAACAGTTAATCTAACTGCATTAATATCTGGCGGATTATATCTACCCCACTCACAAGCTTCTTCATCAGTCAGTAATCGCCCACCATAAGAAGATGAACCACCATCTGAATAAAAATATATTTTTTCACCATGATCAATGTATTGATAACAATCTTTTGCTTCTACATTACTAACTCCACCAAATACAACAGCCATAGTTAGTATTAATAATAATATTTTCTTTTTCACGTTTTCACCTCCTATAAATCGAATTGATCTTTATTTCTTCTTAGGAAGCTTATTAATACAAATATTAATAAACCACCACCTAATATAAAGATGTAATAATCAAATATGAATTTTGATATCATATCAAACACATTATCTTTTTCTTCTTTTATTTCTTCATTTTGATTTTCTTTTTTACTATATTCATTAATTGTTTTAACAAACTCATCATATGATAAAGTTACTTTTTGCCATTTACCACATATGCTATAATTTTTACCTTCACATAAAGGATCTTTATAGTATTTGTTATAATATGGTAAATTAACATACTTACTTGCTAAATATGAATATGTGCAATTTTCCTTAACTGGATATATCATATACCTAATATTCAAACCAGGTTCATACCCATTAATAACTATTTCATTTGTATCATTAAAACGATACTCATTACCAGTATTATTATCACGAATGTATATTTCATTTGTAACATTAGTCAAAGTAACATTAAAACTAACTTTATCCCCGTCTTCAACATATTCATATGATGTAGTCACATTAGAAGCTAGTCTTCTAAGTCTTGCTTGTTCATTATAATTACAACTCAAAGCCTTACAAGATATAGGAAATAATATAAGCAAAGTAATCAACACCAATTTACCCTTCATATCCTAGCCTCCACTATACTATATAATTATACCATATTTTTCAATTATTTCAAAGAGCAATTTATATATTTTTACAAATAAAAATACAAATCACAATATATATGATTTGTATTCATAATTTTATTATTTTTGGCCGTAAGTTTTAACTCTATCAATTGTATATGTAGTAGTTTCACCATTAATTCCTTCTGAATCAATTTCTGTAACAGTTATAGGTTCATTGCCTATATATTGAAGTATATCATTGACATAGTTAGGGTCACCTAGTCCCAATGTATCAAATGACATTACATATTCAGCATCATAACCTGCATAAACTTGTTCAGCAGTTAAACCTGTTGCATTCATGCATTCTTCCATAACTTGATTCCAAGCTTCAGGACCCATGTTATATCTCATTAGAGCGCATGTAATATTACCATTCGTATTTTCTATAGATTTTTTAAGAAGAATAGCACATAATTGAATATTATCGATCGCTGCACCTGCATCATTACCGCTTAATTTTTCTGGAGTATAAACTAGCATAGCATGTTCATCATATGCAGAACCATCATTTGTAATAACGCAATCAAACCTACCAGCATATCTTACATCGATTTGAAAAATTTGATCTGCATATGCATCAAAATTTATTTGAGCTGCATTCATAGGATCCACTTGCATACCATGTGTTAATACTGCATTAATCAAATTTTCAGATACGCCATAACTTTCAGCAGAAGATGGTAAAGTATACATACTATCATCAGCCGGTATAATACTTAACTCTGGTGCAGTTGAATTATCAGGACAATCTACATATACAGTATATTCATTTTCACCTGTTTGTACAAATGTAGAATTTTCAATTACTGGCTCACTTTCTACTGGAGTGGTTGGATTAGTATTGCCTTCTCCATTACCTACTTCAGGATTATCAACTACTGGTTCATCTACAACAGGATCATCAACTTGATGTTCAATTGTAGTAGTAGGTGCTGGTGTAGTTACTGTAGTAGTATCTACAGTTTTACCACATGCAGTTAAAATAGTTGCAATAAAAGCACCTTCTATAGCAGCTTTCTTTACTCCTGTAGGTAAATTGTTTCCAATTTTTTCTATAATTTTTTCGATTTTCATAAAATCACCTCATGAATTAATTATATCATATTTTAAATAATTTCAACAATTTTTAAAACTTTTTTTATAAAATATGTAAAAAATTATACATTTTTATAAAAAAGAGTATTACTTAATCTTATAAGTATACTCTTTACCTCTAATAGTCAATATTAAATTCGCGTGTTCACTATCCAATATATCACTTGGAACAGATATATATATTACTTTATCTGATTTAGTAACAGTTGGATTAACCTTAGGTAATGTTGAAATAGTTTTAACTTTATCTGAAACAGTATATTTAACTACACCATAGTAATTAATTAAACTATAAAGTGAATTAATATTCATACCTTCAATCGCGTTGAAACTACCAGTAATTTTTAAAAGTACACGATCAGTATTAGTTTCTAATGGTGCATTTATATATTCAAAAGCAGATATTTTTTCATTATCAATTGAATATTTATAATCAATTTTAAATCTTTTTGCCACATCTATTTTAGAAATACTAAAAGTACTATCTTTAAATACATTTTTATTAACAACTATATCATTTTCTATATCTAATCTATCAGTTATCTTATCTAAATTAATTGGATTAATCTTAAATGATACATATGTAGGCGCTAATTCACCTCTTTTAAAATCAACTACAGTAATAAACTTTAATCTTAAATTATCATCTAGATATTTAGTAGGAACTATAAAAGTAAGTAAACTATATCTTGTTTCCTTAGGACTAAGAACTTCCTTATTATATACATTTCCTATATCAGTTATTGAATCTTTATAAATCAAATTATTTCTATATTTATGATTACCAACAGTTAACTCAATATTAGCAGTTTCTAAAAACTTATCAGTAGTTCCATTATTTTTTATTTCAAATGGAATAACTACTAAAGAACTACTTTCATTTAAATCTTTTAATACTTCACCTTTATAATTCATACGTGTTACAAAAGCATTAGTAACTTTAACGTTAAGACCATTCATATTAAAAGAAACATTTATACCATTACTCTTATTAACTTTATAAATTCCTAACGCGGTTAAAGAACCTATTAATACTACAACAACTCCAAAACCAATTCTAAACCATAGTTTATGCTCCTTATAGAAATATTTTATATTTCTTTTATAGTAGTTTAAACCACGTTTCATTTTATTAGTATCTACATTAACTTGTACTTCTACTTCTTCATTATCTTTTTCATCAATTTCTAATTCAGCTAAATCTTTACCAAAATCAAATTGTTTAATATCAAATCCAACAGCTCTTACAAAACATTTTACTAATGGATACATTTGAGCTATGAAACCCATAGTAATTAAATCTCTTATCATTTTAGATAATCTGACATCAACTATTTTAGTAGTCATAGTAACAAACATAGATCTACCAAATATAAATAGAGCTATAGTAATTACATAAATAGCAATATTAACAATATATAGTTTATATGGTTTATCCTTAACTGCCATTACCCATAGTAACACACCAGATAATACTATAATTAAAATAGACGATACAAAAAGTAATGGTGGATACACTGTTACTGGTATATCAGAATTTAATAAAACTGCTTGTGAAGTAAAGAAATCATCAAACGCTGATAATATATCCAAAGTTTTGAATAACACAAAACCCATCAATAATAACATGATGGCATGTAATAATTTAAAGTTTTTTATAAGAAAAGCATATGGTTTTCTAAGTATCATACCATCACCCCTATCCTATATATAGTATACAACAAAAATGTATAAAAAAAAAGACTTTATAAAAGTCTTTATTTAGTACCCTTTGTTTTTAATTTTTTAACTTTATCATATAATTTGCAATTATACACATACATTTGAGAAACATCACCATTTTTATTTAACATTGATACACCATCCACAATAAATGGATATTTATCAATAGTTTTCCACTCATAATCAAATAATTTAGGGCATATATCCGCTGTTACTGGACAATCGCCACATAAATGATGACGTATTTTTATATAAGTTTCATGGATTTCATTTGCAAATGCAGCAGCTGATAAATCCTTATACCCATTTTTAATAGCTTTGGAAGAAAAATCAATTCCTAAATCATTTAATAATTCGATTGGATCTAATCCATTATGTAATAACTTATCACATTTTTCTATTTTACTATCTGGCATACCTTCTACTATTTTTTCAAAATACATTAAAGAAATTCTCTTCGCGATTTCATTAACTGAAAAATACTTAGTTCTATTTAAAACACGCATTTCACGTTCATAATGTTCATCCCTACTTTGTTTAGTTCTATATTTACCATTAGACATTATATATTCATCTACCAATAAATCTATTAATCCTTCAGGTGTATCTGTATTCAACATCTCTACATATAATTCTTTAACCATATGTCTTCTTTTACATGAACCAGTTAAAGATAATACCTTACTTCTAGATTTTTCAATATAACTAGTATCATACTTAATTTCAGGTAATCCTCTCAAATTTAGATCAAAATTAACTTTAACTAATTTTTGACTTTCTCCATCTAATATAATTCCATCTTCTTTTTCAATTCTTTCCATAATATACCTCACTGTGATATCTATTATAAAGATTATTCAAAATAAATACAAGAAAAAAAACTAAAATTTTATTTTTAGTTTTTCACTAATACTAAATACATCTAATATTATTTTTAATATTCATATTAGGCATATTCTTAATCAAAGTTTTTTTACCGCCTATCAAAGATTCATCTGAAGATTCAAAATCATCAATATCAAGACCAAAATCAGCTAATAAGATTTCATTAAACTTACCAGTTGCTTCTATTTCTCTTTCCTCGTTTTTAGTTAATGAATCTTTATTATCTATATTAGTATATCTATTTTCTAATTCACGTATTTCTTTTCTATTTAAATAAGCAGATTCATTAATACATCCACCATAAGTAGAAGTTTCACCTAATTCATCATGTCGTCTAGCAACCTTATATAATATATCCAACTTTTCTAAGATAGCCATCTTTTCTTCATCAAGTATACCTCTATCACTAATAGTACGATATAAAGATACTTCTCCTATATCATCACGTCCATAATATGGAGATAAAGATGAATCAAAATTTACAGATTCATACGTATAATTAAATATTTTAAAACTACGATTATCTAACGCTGCATATATATCTAATCCACCAATACCATCATGTCTTACATCAATACTATCTTTATATGGTTTCAATACTTCAACTACTCTATTAGAAATATTATACATCGCTATTTTTCTATATAACTCTAAATCAGTAAGTATTTTTCTATCTGAATCACTTATATTACCTTTTACAACTGAAAATTCTAAATTAATTAAAGAATTTAAATAATCAATCATTTCATTACTCAAAACACCTTTATGTTTTTGAAGTAATGAAAGTAATTCCTCTTTATTATATACTCTTTTAATATCAGGTTCATCTATTACGATTTTACTGAAATCACTTATTTGTATTCTTTTCATATAAACCACCCTAATATCATTATAGATAAATAAAAATAAAAATGCAATAAAAAATGAACCTAGGTTCATTTATTTTCTATTCTTTCTTTTTCATCAATATATTGATAATTTAATTTATTATTACTAGTCACAACAGACTCACCAAGTAAATCTTCTATTTCATCTCTTGTATTTTTAGCAACCATTCCGCCTCGCCTTGCAACCTCAATATTCTCTTTCATACCTTTTGGTCTTTTCTTATTAACTAATCTTTTCGTTACTTGTTCGCTTATATCAGTTAAAGAAACTTCAAGATCATCCATATTGTCTCTTAAATTCTCTTTCCTAATATTCTTATACTTTTTATACTCAGAGGCTGTCATACCTGACCAAGTTTTATATATTTCATTAGTTAAAATTGCATAATCAGTTGTAGTTTCTATGCCAACTTCTTTCCATGCATTAGTAAGTTTTTTGCGACTAATAATTGCTTTTATTCTAGCTTCAATCCAATCTATTGTATAACCTTTTCTTAAGTAAAAATCTATCATTTGATCAATACCTTTAGAAGGATCAAATACCTCATCAACTTTTTCCCTACCTAATCTAGCCAACCATAATTTAAACGGTTCTGCTTTCGGTGATGGTATCGATTCAATTAGCCTAAAGATTCCTTCAGTATCCAAAGCATCAGTCTCTCTCAGTTTCCCATCTTTAGCTTTCATTTTCAACTGTCGACATTTTGTCGACACTTCAGATTTTTCTTCTTCAGATAATCTCTTTTTCAGCTGATACCAATAATCTCTAGGATTAGCAGGTTCTGCCAATGCATTTATCACATCAACAACACTGAAATAGTAATCTTCTTTTGTGCTATCCCAAACACTTCTTACTTCTTTACCTTCAAATAAATTTGTAATTGTAGCTAATTTATCCACTTTAATCCTCCTTTATCTTTGTTATTGATAGAGTATAACCAAATGGTTCTAATATCTTAATTAAAGTATTTATTTGCGGATGCTTTTTTCTATTTTCTATTACCGCGATCATTTCTCGAACTACTCCTGCCTCATCTGCCATCTTTTGTTGAGATAATCCAAGTTCACTCCTTAGTTTTATAAAATCGCATATTAAATTATATTCTAACTCCATCATTCGTTTTTCATCTTCCATATTTTCCATTTTATCGCCTCTTGTAACCAATATACTACAAATTCTAATAGTAGTCAATAAGTTACAATTAAACTAATAAAAAAAAGAACATAAAGTTCTATATATTTAAATATTGGTGCTTGAGGAGGGAATCGAACCCTCATGACAAATGCCACACGATTTTGAGTCGTGCGCGTCTACCAGTTCCGCCACTCAAGCAAGCACAAATTAATTATATCAAAAAAATAATACTTTTAAAAGTATTATTCTTGTGTTTCTTGATATTTTGAATCAAATAAATCCACATCATCATTGACATTATCATTTTCTTCTATCTCAGGTAACTCATCTAATGAAGCCAAACCAAAGTGATCCAAAAACTTATCAGTTGTACCATATAATATTGGTCTACCAGGTAGTTCAGATCTACCTTTTTCTTCAATTAGTCCTTTTAACACTAATTTTCTAATATTATAAGATGAATCAACACCTCTGATTTCATCAACTTGACCTCTTACAATAGGTTGATTATACGCGATAATCGCTAATGTCTCTAAAGCAGCATTAGAAAGTAAATCACTATCAATATCTACCATCTTAGAATAATAATCTTTATATTCTAACTTAGTAACTAATTTTAAAGTATCTCCTGCTTGTTCTAATCTAATACCATGTTCTTCTTTTTCATACTCTTCTTTTAATTCATTAATTAAGAAGTTTAATTTTTCTTCATCAATTTCCATTACTTTTTTAAGTTCATCATAAGTAATACCATCATCACCACTTATAAAAAGTAATCCTTCTAAAATACCACGCATAAAATCACTTCCTTTTTATGTATAATTCTTTAAAATTTTCTTCTTGTTCAATAACCAACTCTTTATTCTTCGCCATAATTAATATTGATAAGAAAGTTACTACAATATAACCTCTATTATATTCTTCAAATAATTCTTCAAATTTTACTTTTTCTTTTTTAGCTAATATTTTTTTAATTTCACTACTTCTTTGATGAACAGAATATTCCTTATTAGTAATCTTAGTACTTAAAGGTTTTTCTAATTCTTTTTTCTTCAAGAAATTATTAAAAGCTTCAGTAAGCAAATCAATATCAATACTATCACTTATAGAAGGATTTAAATCTACACCTGTAATATTTAAACTAGGCATCTTACTATATATCATACTTCTTGTATTTTCTAATCCTTGCAATTCAGGTGTAACATCCTTAATAGCTTGATATTCTAATAATTTATTAATTAATTCTTGTCTTGGATCTTCCTCATACTCATCTTCCGTAGTTTCAGGCTTAGGTAATAAATATCTAGACTTAAGTTCAATAAGTTCAGCTGCCATTACCAAATATTCACTTGCTACATCTAAATTCATCTCTTCGATTTTTTTAATATAATCTAAATATTGTTTAGTAATATCTTCTAAATTAATATCCATTATATCAATATTAGACTGTTTAATTAAATGAAGTAATAAATCTAATGGACCCTCAAATTTATCCAAACTAACTACATAGTCCATACCATCACCTATTTAATTATAACATTTTTTACATTTTATTCATAGAATAGTTACTTAAAAAGTCATATATTTCATAATATTTATCATTCCACTCGCTTCTAATATATGATATTAATTCACTTTTAGATACTTTTCTATAATCATAAAAACATTCATAACTAATGTAATTTAATTTATCTATATCCTCAATATTATCAATATACCTAGTAAGATAATCAGTTATCATACATTGCTTTCTAGTTTTATAAATAACCATATTATCTTTAGATATAATTTCATAATCAATATTAGTATATTTAACCATATGAGAAGAATCTAATATTTCATTTTCCTCTGAAATCAATAACTTACTTTTACCTATACATATTAAAGAATTATCAAATTTAAATACTATTGCTTCATTACCATCAGTACATACTAAGGCATTATATGTCTTTTTACTATTAAATATTTTAGTTAAACCCTTAATATCATCCATTTTAATTTTAAATTTATTATATTTTAAATCACATAATATATTAGATTTAATCTTATAAAAAGGAATACGTTTGATATTTTCGATATCATCATCACTATTCCATTCATAAAATTCCATAAGCGGATATTTAAAATTAACTAAAATATCATATATATAATTCATTTAATCTTCCTTTCCATTAAGATATAATGATATAACCAACATAGTAAATCCAATAACTAAATACCAACATTCAAATCTTCTAACTATAAAATTAACATAATCAATAAATTTATACCCAATAGTAAGTAAATTTAAATAACAAATTATATATGTAGTACCAATAGTAGATAATATAAAACCAAGAACTATAAAAAAATAGTTAATCATTATATCACCTATATAATAATACTCATTACTTGTCTTAAATATATTCATTTGTTATAATATATTTGGTGAAATTATGAAACAATTCTTTAAAAATGACAATGAATTTATATGTGAGCACTGCGGGAAAAAAGTAGAAAAACTAAACTATACAACAAGAGATCACTGTCCTTATTGCTTATACTCTAAACATGTAGATATTAATCCAGGTGATAGAGCAAATACATGCAAAGGACTATTAAAACCAATAGGAATAGAAAAGTTTAAAGACACATATAAAATTCTATATAAATGTGAAAAATGCAAACAAGAACATAAAAATATCATCGCATCAGACGATGATATGGATATGATTATTGAAACATCAAAAAACAACAGCTAAGCTGTTGTTTTATTATCCAGTTATTAATGAACGGATTTGTGGTAAAAATACTATAAATAATATAATTACTACAGCAAATATAATTATAAAAATTAAGTTTTTCTTTAAGAAATCTGGATCTTCTTGTTCAGAAGTAACAGTATTCTTAACAGTAATTGCAGGTTCTTCAGAAACAGTAGCTGGAACATTTTGATTTCCTTCTTCTGTTGCTTTAGTTTCCGTTACTGGCGCTGCAGGAGCTTCTACTGCTGGTTGTTGTGCTACTGGAGCTTCTACTGCAGGAGCTGCTGCTTCAGGTGCTGCAGGAGCAACTGGAGTTTCAACTACTGGTGTAGCTGGTGCTACTGGAACCTCTACCACTGGAGCTGGTGCCTCAGGAATTGGAGTAGCTTCTGGAGCGTTTTGAAATTCAGCCGGCATAATATTTTCAGTAGCTACTTCTACTGCAGGAGCAGGTGCTACTGGAGTTTCTGCTACTGGTGCTACAGGAGCTGCTGCTGGAGTTTCTGCTACTGGTGCTACAGGAGCTGCTGCTGGAGCAGGTGCTACTGGTTGTTCTGCTACTGGTGCAACTGTTGCTGCAACTTCTTCACTAGAAACGCTTTCTGGATTTTCAAATGCCGCTAATAAATCATCTTTTGGTTCATTCATAATATAATCCCTCTCTATCTTATATGTATTATAACAAAAAATTATTACTTTTAAAAGTTTTTATTATTTTATTTGTCACTATTTGATAGTTTATCAAGAAATTCTTGTTCACTCCAAATAGTAATACCTAATTCTTTAGCTTTATCATACTTACTACCAGGACTATCACCTACAATAACTACATCAGTCTTCTTACTAACACTATTAGTAGTAATACCGCCTAATGATTCAATCTTATCTCTTGCTTCATCCCTAGTAATATTAGTTAAACTACCAGTTAATACAAAAGTCTTAGAAGCAAATGTTTCATCCACAGTTACATCTCCACCTAAGTATTCCATATTAACACCATGTTCTTTTAACTTATTAATAACATCAATATTTTTTTCATCTTCAAAATAATTTCTAATTGAAACCGCAATTGTCTCACCTATATCTTTAATATTAACTAATTCATCATAACTAGCGTTCATTAAATTATCTAATGTTTTATACTTTTTAGCTAACATCTTTGCAGTTCTCTTACCAACATTTTTTATACCTAATGCACATAAAAGTCTTTCTAAAGAATTATCCTTACTTCTATTAATACCATCAATTAAATTAGAAATACTTTTCTCACCAAAACCTTCTAATTCCTTTAACTCATCATGATATTTATATAAATCATAGAAATTAGATATATCCTTTAAATAACCCATATTATAGAAATCTTCGATTATCTCATCACCTAATCCATCAATATTCATCGCATCACGAGAAGCATAATATATTAATCCTTCTATATTTCTCGCAGGGCAATGCTCATTAGGACAAAAATGATGTGAATCTTTTTTAATTAATTCAGTACCACATATTGGACATGTATCTATCATCTCAAATGGTACACTATTTTCTTTTCTTCTATCTAGTTTTACTTCAAC
>ODAI013662844.1_pt1 | contig 29738 bp, 25 predicted proteins | sample 1539321 | NCBI WGS metagenome assembly ODAI01 (sample SAMN02144231, study PRJEB22623) | gut metagenome | biome: sheep rumen | host: Ovis aries | place: New Zealand
AAAAACTACTGATTTTTTGTAAATAAATTTTTATTGCGCATGCAACACTTTTTTATATAATTTTTATAGGTGGTATGATAAGCAAGCAAAAAATTTAACAGTCAGAAATGTTTTTATTGGACAGTATTCGAATGAAAATGATACTATTAAATGTAAAATTTCAGGAATAATACCACAAGGTATAGATGGCATTATGCCCCTATAAAAATTCATTAAAAAAGAAGTGATATAAATTGAAAGTAATACTTTTTACTCATGGAAGCGATATAGATGGACTTGGCTGTGTTATTCTCGCTCGCCTTGCAATATCTAATTTAGACTATGTATTATGCTCTAATCCCAATGAATTAGAGATGAAAGTTAGAGAGCTTTATGAAACTGAAAAACTTTATAGTTATGATAAAATCTATATAACTGATTTAGCACTTAATGAACCAGTGTTAAGCACCATTGCAAAAGATGAAATATTATCTAAAAAAATTGAAATATTTGATCACCATAAAAGTGCGATTGACTCTGGACTCAATAAATATGATTTTACTCATATACATGTAGAAGTAGATGGCATACATACTTGTGGTACTGAATTGTTTTATAAATATTTGATTAATTCAAATTATTTAGAACCAACTAAGCTGTTAGATGAGTTTGTAGAACTAACTAGACTAGAAGATACTTGGGAATGGAAAAACGATCCAGTTAACGGCGAGAAAGCATGGAATCTTGCAGTACTTCTAAGTATACTTGATACAAGTAAATATATTGAGACCATTTTTCAAAAACTTATCAGTAGCAGCAATAGTTTTGAATATACTAGCGAAGAGTTAGAGCTTATTTATAATAAAAAGCAAGAAGATGCTAGAGTAGTTAAGAGTATGTGGAGTGAAGCTGAATTCATGTGTGATGAAGAAGGCAATAAAATTGCAGTTATTTTGGGATCATGCCAATATATAGGCGAATTATCTGAATATATAAGGAAGGTATGTAATAATATTAAATATTTTATACTAATAGATTTAGATAAAGAACCACTTCCTCAAAGGTCGTATAGAAGTATAGATGAAGATTTTGACGTGTGTGAAGTTGCTAAACGTCATGGTGGTGGAGGACACAAAGGCGCTTCTGGTGCACTTATTAGTTTAGATGATAAAAATAAAGCTTTAGATATTTTATCTAAAAATAAAATTGAAGGATTAAAGTACTTAATAAATATTAAATATAATTCATGAAAATAGTCGACTTAAGTCGACTTTTGTTGTATAATCAAAGTTAGAGTAGGAGAATATAAATGAATGTTGAATTTAGAGTGGCAACTATTGATGATGTTAAGGGTATTATAGATTTATGTAATGAATGCTTTTTTGAAGAAACAAGTTTAGAGTATGCGCAAGATGTATTTAAAAAGTATGAACATGATAAAAATCAAATTTACTTAATTGGTCTAGTTGATGGTAAAATTATCGCTCACGCTAAAGTAACAGTAATTCAAACAATATATGAAAAGATGAATACATATTCTATTTTAAATCATGTGTGTGTAAAACCAGAGTATCGTCGTCATCATATTGGAATGAAGCTATTGGATGAATGTAAGAAAATATCTAAAGAAAATAATTGTGTCAAAATGGAATTATGGAGTAATAATTTCCGTGAACCAGCCCATGCTTTATATAAAAAGTACGGCTTTGTAGTTAATGATGCTAAATTCTTTTCATTTGATTTATAGAAAGGTAGTTATAAGATGAAAGTAAGTAATATTTATATTGGTGGATGGTTTCAAAGAACTATGTTACAGTTATCGGAGGTATATGATTTTTTAAGAGATGCAAAAACTATGTTACCTCTTGATACGGAAAAATTAAAAGGATATAGAAAAGAGTTAGGTATTGGTAGAATTGATTATGGTGTACAAGGAGAAGAATATATCTCTTTTGTTACGGCTTTTGGTATTCGAGTTAAAATATTTGAAGATGGACTAATTGTATTAAATAATTCTACAGTAAGTGAAGATACATTATTCTCTGATATCGATAGAGTAACAGATTATTATGAGAAAAAATTATCTCCTGCATTAAGCTATTTATTTAGTTTAGGTGCTCCGATTCCAAAAGAGCTTGCTAATATTGAGACTGTATATCCATATTTTATTGTATTTGATAATGCCAGCAGCGATGAGATAAGCGATATGTTAGCAAGAACTGAAAAGCAAAAATATTTTGAATTTTCTAATCCAAAATATGATGTATTAAGAGGAGATAAGTATTACTTTATTAATAATAAAAAGCAATCTTTGGATAATATTGAAAGATATATTGAAGAGCAAATATTTATAAGGGAATTTAAAGGACAATTACATAGATATTTAAATCTTCATAGAATTATCTGGGAAAAGATTGATGAAGTTAAAGAAAATGCCAATGTTAAAGGATCTGACATCGTTAAATTTACTACTAAACTAGAAGGATACGCTAAAACAATAAATCTAATAGATGGTAGAATAAAACAAATGAGTACTTATATTCCAACTAGAGAAAAAATTGCTAAGAGTGATAAAGAACTTGCTGAGTTTTTGGAGATATCTGGCTATAGATATGAAACACTAAGAGATACACTAGACTATATAAGAAGTTTGTGGGATATGACTAAGAGTTATGTAAATTCTGCTCAAAAGTTATTTGCTGGACTAAAAGCCGATATAACTAGTAAGTCAGTCAATAGTCTTACTATAGTTACATCTATGAGTGCAGGTGCTTCAATAATTGGACTTCTTACTAAGTCTGCACCAGAGTTCTCTATATTTGGTGTGTTATACTTCTTCATATTAGCGCTAATAGGCTGGGGTTCTACTAAGATACTTAGTACAATCTCTAAATCTCGCAAATATGAGATTAGCGATATAGAATACGATAAGGATATTAAATAATGAAAAGATACTTTGGAATATTAAAAACTCTCCTAAAGATGGATTGTAATAAGTTTTTAGTCTTTCAAATGTTTGCAAGTTGTATTCTCTATAATTTATCTAATCTTTTACCTCCAATTGCGACAGCAGGTATAATTAAAGTAATAACAGAATCAAACTTTTCAGATATTTGGTATTATGTAGGACTATATGTGATATTTTACGTTTTATATTATAGTCTCTTACGTTGGAACTATAAAGTATACGAAAAGTTAGACGTGTATTATCAAACAAATATATCTAAAAAGCTATTTAATCATGTCGTAGATAACGATTCAATATTAAATAAGATATCAAAAGGTAAAATAGTAACCACGTGTAGCGAAGATTTAAGAAATCTCGTAGATGTAGTCGATACTGCTAGTGAATCACTTGTTGGATTAATTAAAATTATAATAATTCTTCTCATCTTTGCTCGTTATAATATCATAACTGCTTTAATAGTATTAGTATTAGATGGTTTCTATTTAATACTGATGAGTGATAACTCTAAAAAAATTTCTAAATACTATGATGGCCAAAGAAAGTATGAGGATAGAATTATCGATACCTTAAGCCAGATGTTAAATAATATTAAGAAAGTAAAATCTCTTTCTATGTCTAGCAATCTAAGCAAAAAAATAGATAAGGAAAGAGCAAGTTGGGAAATACAGTTTAGGAATAGGCGTAAAGGAATGACTAACCGATATTCACTAATACCGTATATCGTAGATTTTGGTAAAATAATACTATATGTTCTAATGGCTTATTTAGTAATTAAAGGTAAGATGACACTAGATAGATTAGTTTTGCTAATTAGCTATTTTGAGATGATTGTCACAATCTCCGACAGTATGCTTGAGGATTTACTTAATTTAGATAATTATGGTATCAGGGTAAATAGAATAAACAATATATTAAAGTTTAATAATACTAGCGCTAATATGGAATTTGGCAATGTAGATAACGATTATATTACAGGTTCTATCGTATTTGATAACGTATACTACGAGATTAAAGGTACACAGGTCCTAACGAATGTATCATTCAAAGCTTACCCTAATGAAATAACTGCGATTGTCGGGCATTCTGGAAGTGGTAAGACAACTATATTGAATTTACTATACAGATTAGATAGAGTTAAATCTGGTAGTATAACAATCGATGATGAGTCAATATATAACTATACAAAGAAAGTATATGCTTCTAATGTATCGGGTGTATTTCAAAAACCGTTTGTATTTGAAATGAGTATAAGAGATAATCTATCTCTAATAGATCAGAATAAGGATAACCAAATTAAAGCTTGTAAAAGAGTGGGAATACACGAATTTATAGAAAATTTGCCCAAAGGGTATAATACCATTATTCGCGAAGAAGAAAATATTTTAACAGAAGGACAAAAACAACTGCTGGCTATTGCAAGAAGTCTATTATCTAAAGCTGAAATTCTTTTATTTGATGAAGTGACTAGCAACATAGATAATGAAGAAACCATGCAAATAAAAGATGTTTTAGAGGATTTAAAAATAGACCATACCATACTTCTTGTTACACATAAGCCAGAAATAATGGAAATTGCCGATAAAGTAATAGTAATAGATAATGGTAGAGTATCTTGTAAGGGTACTAATCATGAAGTATATGATAAATCAAAATTGTATAGGTCACTTAGAAATAGAGCGACGGTTAGTGTTAGTAAAGATGAATAAAAGAGCATATCATGCTCTTTTCGCTTGCATTATTTATTTATTTGGTGTATCATATGGCCTGCTAAAAAGGGGGATGTAAAGTTTATGTTACTGTCAATCGATATGATTAAACTCATTTGTGGAGAGAATAAAATTGAAGAGTTAATAAGATTTTGCGCAATTCAAGAAGAAAATCCTGGAGTGTTTTCATGTATTGAAGAAACAATTTTAAGACTTATTGAATATGTAAAAAGAGAAAGAGGCAATCCTAACCCTTATTATAAGCTTCTCTATGTAATTGGCAATAGAAGTCCTGAGGCATGTGAGGTAATCTTTAAGGACGCTGTTTACTGTTCAACATTTAATGATGCTTATCACTATCTTCTTGAGTGGATGAGTAGTTGGCTAAAAAGAGAAGGCTGGGCTACACGGCCACCATATTCTATGCTAATGTATATGCGTCTATTAGCGTATATAAATCATGTGGAGCCATCGGAAGAAATGCCAATTATGCTCAAGGAATTTTGCCAAGGTCACTTAGAGGCGTATTCAAAATTTTACCGACACAGCATCTTTTTGAACCTAACCAAAGAAGACATAAGAAAGAATAAATATTTAACATTTTATGTGCAAATAGCAGAAGAGTATGCTTTAAAGGAAAACTATATGCTAGCTTGGCGCCTAATGCAGGTGGCCAATAAATTGTTAATTGGAATAGATCCACGAGTGCAAAATCAATTAAGATATAGATTGAATATATTTTCTCAGTTATTATGCGCTTGCAGTCAAATAGAACATCAGAGAAAACAGCGAAATTCTAATAATAATCCTAATAAAGAACTATTAAATGATTTAATTGAGCAAGAAAGATGGGAACATTTAGATACTCTTGTCACTACAAGAGATATGACGACTCTTCTCAAAATCAATTTGAGCAGATCTACAATGACTTCAATGCAAATATTAGTTGGTGAGCTAATTAGACAAGCTAAGATGCAAAACATCATGGCGGAGGAGACCCAAACATCTATTGATGCACCAGTTGCTTTATCAGATGATGATTATTTATCATATGAACCAAAGTTTAGTCATCATTATTATATAGGTAAGAGACAATTTGTTACCGCATATTTTAGGTTAAAGTATTCTGAAGACCCACATACTTGTGAAAGCCACGTTTATAAACTTTTAGAGAAACTAATGCCATATTATTTGTCTAAAGAAAAATTGAGCGAATTAGATATTAAAAATCAAGGAAGAATACTAGTTCTAAAGCAACTTAGAGAAGAAAGAGAAGCAGCAATAAAGCAAGCAGCTCAATCCAATCCACAGTAATATAACTTTATAATACAAGTTCTAGTCAATTATAATAAAAATTATTAAATGATACTTGTTGCTCATCTATATAAAAAGGATCAGTTCGATATGTTAGCAATTGAATTAATTATTTCATTTGACATCTTATATAAAACTATGGTATATTTGTTCTGTTGAAAGTGAAGGTTAAAAATTTCTCGAGTTATAAATATATCTTTGAGTTGTTTTTTGCGCATTTTAATCATTTTTTTGTTGACTTTTAAAAGGTATGCTAGTAAAATTATAAATTGGTGGCATATCTTTTTATATTATTTAAAAATCCTGCCCAAAAAATACTGCATAGGGGTGAAGAATAAGTGGCTTACAAAATGAAGAAATTTGGAGACCATAGAGAAAGAGTAAATTTCTCTAAAACAAAGAACACTTTAGAGTTATCCAACTTACTCGAAGTGCAAAAGAAATCCTATGAGGATTTCCTAACAAACGGGATAAAGGAGACATTCGAAGACTTATTCCCAGTACAATCTTTTACTGGAAATATCTCACTTGAATTTGGTGATTATTCGTTTGATGAACCTAAGTATTCCGTAAAAGAATCTAAGGAAAGGGCAGTTACTTATAGTGCACCATTAAAGGTTCAGGCACGTGTTTTCTTAAATGAAACCGGAGAAGTAAAAGAACAAGAAATATTCTTGGGCGATTTACCTTTAATGACCGATTCTGGTACTTTCATTATCAATGGTGTTGAAAGAGTAATCCAATCTCAATTGGTACGTAGTCCTAGTATCTATTTTTCTAGTGTAATAGATAAAAATGGAAGACCTGTTATATCTGGACAAGTAATACCTAATAAGGGTACATGGCTAGAGTTCGAACAAGATGCAAGAGATGTTCTATATATAAGAATTGATAGAACTAGAAAAGTACCTCTTACAACTTTCTTAAGAGCATTAGGCCTTGGTAGCGATGAGGATATTATTGGACTTTTCGGTGAAAATCAATATATTGCCAATACGATTGAGAAAGATTCTACTAAGAATGTCGATGAAGCACTAATCGAAATCTACGAAAAATTAAGACCAGGAGAACCAGCAACACTTGAAAGTGCAAAAAACCAACTTATGACTCAATTTTTCGATAGATTCCGTTATGATTTGGCCAAAGTTGGTAGATATAAATATAACAAGAAATTAAACATACTAGATAGATTGCTAGGATGCAAAATAGCAGAAGACATTCTAGATGAAACTGGTAAAGTAGTAGTAAGTAAAGGAACATTAATTACTAAAGAAATTCAAAACGAATTAAGACCTATTTTTGCTAGTGGTTATAACAATAAAACAGTTACAATTAATGAAGACTTAGATAAGTATAATGTAGTTCAAACAGTATTAGTGTATGATAAGCAAGATGAAGAAAAGACTGTAAGAATTATCGGTAACGATCAATCGATTAGCGAAAAAAGGCTTACTATATCAGATGTATATGGTGCAGTCAGCTACTACCTTAACTTATTAGATGGCATCGGTTCTACTGATGAAATCGACCACTTGGGTAATAGACGTGTAAGACAAGTTGGTGAATTAATAGAAAATCAATTTAGAGTTGGTATGGCTCGTATGGAAAGAGTAATTAGAGAGAGAATGACTACTCAAGAGTTAGAAAATGTTACTCCTAAATCTCTTATAAATATCAGACCAGTTACTGCAGCTTTAAAAGAATTCTTCGGTTCAAGTCAGTTGTCTAAGTTTATGGACCAAGTTAATCCGATTGCAGAATTAACTGATAAGAGACGTCTATCAAGTCTTGGTCCTGGTGGATTATCTCGTGATAGAGCGAGCATGGAAGTACGTGACGTCAACCCAAGTCACTATGGAAGAATCTGTCCAATAGAATCTCCAGAAGGAGCAAATATCGGACTTATCGCTTCACTTGCAGGATATGCAAAAATTAATGACTATGGTTTCATAATGAGCCCATATAGAAAAGTAGTCAACAAAAAATTGACAGATGAAATAGAGTATTTGACTGCCGATGAAGAAAATGATTATTACATAACACAAGCGACAAGTGAAGTAAATGAAAATGATGAACTATGTGGAAAAGAAGTAATCGCACGTTTCAATGGTGAAGACGTGTTAGTTAGTCCAGATAAAATCAATTATATCGACGTTTCTCCAAGTCAAATCGTTTCGTTGACTACAAGTTTAATTCCATTCTTGGATCACGACGATGCAAAACGTGCTCTAATGGGATCTAACATGCAACGTCAGGCAGTACCGCTATTAAAGACAGAAGCACCATTTGTTGGTACTGGTGTTGAGGCAGCAGTTGCTAAATATTCTGGAAGTACAGTAGTAGCTAAGGCTGATGGTGTTGTCGAATACGTCGATTCTAAAAAGATTATCGTTAAAAATGCAAAGGGAAAAGATAATTATTATTTAACAGAATTTGAAAGAAGTAACGATGAAACATGTATTAATCAAACTCCTATTGTTAAAATAGGCGATAAGGTTAAACGTGGAGAAGTAATTGCTGATGGACCAAGTACTAACCAAGGCGAACTTGCTCTTGGTAAGAACATGGTCGTTGCATTCATGACTTTCGATGGATATAACTATGAGGATGCTGTCATTCTAAATGAAAAGCTTGTAAAAGATGATGCATTTACATCGATTCATCTACAACACTATGAAATTGATTGCCGTGATACTAAATTAGGACCTGAAGAGATTACTCGTGACATTCCTAATGTTAGTGAGGAAGCACGTAAAAATCTCGATAAAAATGGTATTATCAAAATCGGTACAGAAGTTAAAGAAAATGATATATTAGTAGGTAAGGTCACTCCAAAGGGTGTACAGGAATTATCTAGTGAAGAAAAATTATTACATGCAATATTTGGCGAAAAAACTCGTGAGGTAAGAGATACTTCATTAAGAGTTCCTCACGGAACATATGGTATTGTTCACGATATTAAGGTTTATACAAAAGAAAACTCTGATGAGTTAGGTGCCGGTGTATCTAAAGTCGTAAGAGTATACATCGTACAAAAGCGTAAGATACAAGTCGGAGATAAGATGAGTGGTAGACACGGTAATAAAGGTGTAATTTCCCTAGTATTACCAGAAGAGGATATGCCTTATTTACCAGATGGTCGTCCAGTCGATATCATGTTAAATCCAATGGGTGTTCCATCACGTATGAACTTAGGTCAGATACTTGAATTACACTTAGGTATGGCTGCTAAAAATTTAGGCCTATATACTGCAACACCAGTATTCGATGGTGCAAGTGTTGAAGAAATTCAAAAGATGATGAAAGATGCCAAAATAGATGATGATGGTAAAACTGTACTAATCAATGGACGTACTGGTGAACCTTTTGAAAATAGAATTTCTGTTGGTGTCATGTACATGTTGAAACTTCACCACATGGTCGACGACAAGTTACATGCTCGTTCTACTGGACCATACAGTTTAGTAACACAACAGCCACTAGGTGGTAAAGCACAGTTCGGTGGTCAGAGATTTGGTGAGATGGAAGTTTGGGCACTTTACGCATATGGTGCAGCGCACATCCTACAAGAAATAATGACTGTCAAATCCGATGATGTAGTAGGCCGTGTCAAGGTATACGAAGCACTTGTCAAAGGTAATAATATCGAACATGCTGGAATGCCAGAATCATTTAGAGTATTGATAAAGGAACTTCAAGCACTAGGATTAGACATTCAATTCATCGATAAAGATGATGTTGCTCACGATTTGAAAGAATTAGAAGATGAAGAAGATAGAGAAGATAATTCGATATCTATAGATGAAATAGATTCCAAAACACTCGAAATGATGAATGAAGTCAACGAAAGAAAACTTGCTAAGAAGAATGGTGAATTATCAGCTGAAGAAGTTGAAGATGATAATGACGACTATGAAGATGATAGCGAGTTCGACGATGAAGAAAACATCGAAGAGATGGAAGAAGACTTCGAAAGCGAAGAAGATATTATAGATGATTTAAAGGAAATGGATGGTGAAGAATAATGTTAGAAGTAAACAATTTTAAGGGAATTAAGATTGCCATCGCAAGTCCTGAAAAGATTAGAGAATGGTCATATGGCGAAGTTAAAAAGCCAGAAACTATAAACTATAGAACACTTCGTCCAGAAAGAGATGGACTATTCTGTGAGAAGATATTTGGACCTACAAAGGATTACGAATGTGCCTGCGGAAAGTACAAACGTCTTCGTTATAAAAATGTAGTATGTGATAGGTGTGGTGTAGAGGTAACTCGTGCTAAAGTGCGCCGTGAGCGTATGGGACACATCGAGCTTGCCTCTCCATGCTCACACATTTGGTTCTTTAAAGGTGTTCCATCTAAGATGGGATTAGTGCTCGATATGAGTCCAAGAGAACTAGAGGAAGTAATTTACTTCGTAAGTTATGTAGTGCTAGATCCTGGTAAAGCACCATTAGAGATTAAGCAAACACTTTCCGATAAAGAGTATCGCGCATACTATGAGAAGTATGGAAATACGTTTAAAGTCGGTATGGGTGCGGAAGCTATAAAAGAGCTCCTACAAAAAGTAGATGTTAAAAAAGAAATCGAAGATATTAGAAAAGACTTAGAAAATGCGACTGGACAGAAAAAGATTCGTCTAGGCAAGCGCCTTGAATGCCTAGTATCGTTTGATGAATCTGGTAATAAACCAGAATGGATGATATTAGATGCAATTCCAGTTATACCACCTGAACTAAGGCCAATGATTCAACTAGATGGTGGACGTTTTGCTACAAGTGACTTAAACGACTTATATAGAAGAATAATTAATCGTAATAACCGTCTTAAAAAGTTGTTAGAACTAGGTGCTCCAAGCATCATCGTTCAAAATGAAAAGCGTATGCTTCAAGAGGCTGTAGATACATTGTTTGACAATGGCAGACGTGGAAGAAGTGTATCAGGTGCCGGAAATAGAGCGTTAAAGAGTTTGTCTAGCATGCTTAAAGGTAAACAAGGTAGATTCCGTCAGAATCTATTAGGTAAGCGTGTCGACTACTCTGGACGTAGCGTTATCGCAGTTGGACCAAGTTTGAAAATATATCAATGTGGTGTACCAAAAGATATGGCTCTTGAATTATTCAAACCACATGTAATACACGAACTTGTCGAAAGAGGTCTTGCTCACAATATTAAGGGCGCAAAGAGATTAATAGACAGTAAAGATGCATGTGTTTGGGATATTGTTGAAGATGTCATAAGAGAACATCCGGTTTTGCTTAACCGTGCTCCAACACTTCATAGACTATCAATTCAAGCTTTTGAACCAGTACTAATAGGTGGTAAAGCAATTAGATTACACCCAATGGTATGTTCAGGATTTAATGCTGACTTCGACGGTGACCAGATGGCAATACACGTACCACTTTCTGAAGAAGCGCAAGCCGAGGCTAGAGTATTGATGCTTGCAAGTAACAACATCTTAAAACCATCAGATGGTACTCCAGTAGTTACTCCAGGACAGGATATGATTATTGGTAACTATTATATCACTATGGAAGATAAAGGCTTACCAAATGAAGGTAAAGTGTATAGAAATTCAAATGAAGCACTAATGGCTTATGAGAGAAGAGATATTACCCTTCAAACTCGTATAGTTGTTCCAGTAGATTCATTTAAACATAAACTATTTACTGCAGACCAAAAAGGAAAATACTTAGTTACAACTGCAGGTAAGATAATATTTAACGAAATATTGCCTGATTCTTACCCATATGTCAATGAACCAAGCAAAGCGAATATCGAAGGAGTTACACCAGATATTTACTTCATAGACAAAGGTGTAGATATTAAAAAAGCAATTGAAGATATTCCTCTTGCTGAAGCGTTTGGGAAAAAGCATTTAAAATCATTAATTGCACAAGTATATGATAGATATAAGACAACAGAAACTAGTGTATTCTTGGATAACTTAAAAGATTTGGGATTTAAGTATTCAACTATCGCAGGTCTTACAATATCTATTTCAGATATAGTGACAAGTCAACATAAGGCTGATTTCGTTCAAGCAGGTCAGGAAAAAGTCGACAAAATTAATAAACAATTTAGTCGTGGATTAATCACTGATAAAGAGCGTCATGATCAAGTATGTGATGTATGGCTCGATGTTACAAAACAAGTAGGTGCTGAACTTTCTGGATATGCTAAAACAGACCTTAAAAATCCAGTATTCATAATGAAAAATTCTGGCGCTCGTGGATCTGATTCTAACTTCAACCAGATGTCTGGTATGCGTGGACTTATGGCAAAACCAAACGGTGATTCACTAGAGATACCAATTACTGCAAACTTCCGTGAAGGACTTTCAGTTTCAGAATTCTTCTTATCAAGCCATGGTGCAAGAAAAGGTAATGCCGATACAGCACTTAAGACTGCAAACTCTGGTTACTTGACAAGACGTCTTGTAGATGTAGTACAGGATATTATTGTCAAGGAAGAAGACTGTGGATCTATTGCAGGATTAAAAGTAACTGAAATAGTCGATACAAAGAGCGGATCAGTAGTAGAAAGCCTTTATGATAGAATAGTAGGAAGATTTACTGCTAAAAAAGTAATAGATCCTACGACAAAAGCCGTTATTGTTGATAAGGGCGAAGAAATAACTGAATTTGTTGCAAGAAAAATAGATAAGGCCGGTATCAAATCAGTTGAAATTAGAAGTGTTTTAACTTGTAAGTGTCCAAATGGAGTTTGTGCTAAATGTTATGGCCGCAACCTTGCAACAGGTTTAAAGGTTGAAGTAGGAGAGGCAGTCGGAATCATGGCTGCACAGTCAATCGGTGAGCCAGGTACACAGCTTACAATGCGTACATTCCACGAAGGTGGTGTCGCTGGTGCCGGAGATATAACTCAAGGTTTACCACGTGTTGAAGAATTGTTTGAAGCACGTACTCCGAAAGGAAAGGCTACAATTTCTGAAATAACCGGTAAAGTTACTATTATTGAACAAGTAAACGGAAAATACAAGATAGTTGTAGAAAATGACATAACTGCAAAAGAACATATGACTAGCTATGCTGCTAAACTTTGTGTAGAAGTAGGTAGCGAAGTTAACGCTGGTGATAAACTTACAGAAGGAGCAATTAGTCCAAAAGAATTACTTGCTGTAACAGATCCAATAACTACTCAAGAATATATTCTTGAAGAAGTTCAGAAAGTTTATAAATCACAAGGTGTTGACGTTTCAGATAAACACATAGAAATAATAACAGGTCGTATGATTAATAAGATGCGTATTATTGATGCAAATGACTCCGATATGGTTGCAGGATTGACTGTCTCAATAAGAGAATTTGCTGAACGCAATAAACCAGTTATATTAGCAGGTAAAGTACCAGCTACAGGAAGACCTGTACTATTAGGTATTACAAAGTCTTCGCTTGAAACAGACTCATTCCTAAGTGCTGCATCATTCCAAGAAACTACAAGAGTGTTGACTGATGCGTCAATTAAAGGAAAAGTTGACTACTTACATGGACTTAAAGAAAATGTAATTATCGGTAAATTAATTCCAGCAGGAACTGGTGCAAAAGAATATTCTGATGTTCAAATAGAGCTAGAAAAAGAATTTTTATCGGATGATCCAAGTGAAGTATTGGAAGAAAAATTTTTAGATAATTCTGAATTCAAAGAAAAAACTGGGGAAGAAACTAACTAACCCAGTTTTTTAATATTTTAAAATGATGTTGGCATGAAACCAAAAAACTTAAAGCTTATATTTATGTATTAAAAAACTAGATGGATCTCATCTGGTTTTTGTTTTTATATGGATTTTTAGGATCAATTTTATCTACAAATAATATACCGTCTAAATGATCCATTTCGTGCTGGAAGGCTATAGAAAGGTCTTCACGTACCCTATACGTAAATAATTCACCGTTTTCATCATACGCTTCTATTTTACATCTTGCATATCTTGGAACAATTCCATTCACGGGTCTATTTACAGACAAACATCCTTCTCCCTCTTCGACATATATTTTTTCCTCACTATGTGAAATCATTTTAGGATTGATTATTACATACTTTTCAAATTTTCCATCTTCAATTTCATTAACTATCACAAAAATTCTTTTCGGTATTCCAAGTTGGATGAACGCCAGCCCCATTCCAGATCTGAGGTGGTACTTTTTAATATATTCATCGATTTGACTCATCTCTAAATACTTTAAAGCATCTTGTATAGTATTTTTATCATCATCGGATAGTGGAAATGTTACTTCCTTACTAACTGTATGTAATATTTTATTCTTTTCATCCAATATTTTTATCTTTGGTAACATTTTATTTCACCCCTTAATCACTAGTATTCTATCAAAAAGAATGTAAAATTGCAAATTTTAATACTTATTATTGAGTTACTATGATAAAATGGTTATGGTGAAGAATATGAAAAAGAAAAAACATACTCTAAAAAAGAGATATAGAAGATTGATATTATATATTATAATTGCATCTATCGTGATTACACTTACTGTTCATTTTGTAAAAGTATATAAATATCATCAAACTGACGAATATAAGTTGTTAGAGAAGGGATATAATGCTAATACAGTAAGTAATGTCATTTCGTCACTAACTAAAGAGGACATAAACACTTTATTGAATAAAGATAAAATAAGCAATTTAAACGATATTATTAAGGAGAAATATTTTCTCGAAAGACATCTTTTCGATTATATAGATTATAGTGATGAAAACAAAGATAAATCTCTTTCAGATGTAATCGCCATTATAAATGTAGGAGCCAATAAACCGTGGTATACAGATAGTACACAAACAGATGAATCTAAGAAAACCGCAATGTTAGTCAATAAATTTCACTTGCTATCTAATAATTATGACGCAGGAGAAATAAAGAATTTCAGTGCTACATATGCTTATGGAAGCGTAAGAGCTACAAAAGAAGTATATGATGCATTTATAAAGATGGCTAATGATGCTAAAAAGGACAATGTTACTCTCGTATTATCGAGTGGTTATAGAGAGCACGATTATCAGGAAAAGATATATAGCGATATAGTAAAAAAGAATGGTCAAGAATATGCAGATAAATACGCTGCTAAGCCAGGTTCTAGTGAACACGAAACTGGACTTGCATTAGATATACTTTCAACAGGAGAAGGGGCGTTTACAAATAATTTTCATAAAACAAATGCATATGCGTGGCTACAGGAGCACGCAAGTGAATATGGATTTATTTTAAGATATCCTGAAGGTAAAGAATACTTAACTGGTTATAGTCCGGAATCTTGGCATTATAGATATTTAGGACCCGAATTAGCTTCTAAAGTGAAAAGTGAGGGTATAACATACGACGAATATTATGCATTTTATTTAGAATAACTAAAGGAGCAAGTATAATTTTGCTCTTTTAATTTATAACTAAATATTAACAAAATTAAAACCCAAGCAGTACTTGGGTTAAATACAAAGTGGTGTTCGCGGGGGGATTCGAACCCTCGACCGTACGCTTAGAAGGCGTATGCTCTATCCAGCTGAGCTACGCGAACATTCAAAAGACTATTTAATTATATAATAAAAAGACCAATTATTCAAGGTCTTTTATATCAAAAGTTGCAATTTTCTTCTTATCTATTTCATAAGTGACTTTCTCAACATCATATGAATCCTTTATAGATAAATTGACAGCGTATGTAACTTCTTCTAAAATTTTATCGCTCTTTATACCGGACAATATCGCATTGTTAAATTCTAAAATCATTTCGCTATTTAAAATATTATAGTTTTTTAATGTCGTTTCGCTATTTAAATAACTCATCAAACTAGTTTCATATATAGGACTGCTTTTTAATTCGTTAATTATTATCTCAATCTTTTCCTTTTTATCATTGCTTACCTTAGTAACAGGGGTATAGTAATAATAATTATCATTTTTTGATAGGTAATATACTGTCGTTTTGGTAGTATCCTTAATGCTATCTATATCATATTGCTTGTTTATTCCGTATGATCTATCAAGTGGGTTTGGAAGTATATCTTTTGAATTAGGTAATTTTGTCAGTATCTCTCCATCGACTAAAAGCGTTATAGAATTAATTCCTTCAATACTAGTTAAAGAATATATGAGGGCCTCTATAACTTTAGTTTCGTTTGTTCGATTCATACTTAAAAAATCACTAGACAAATTAAGTTTTAAATTTTTATCACTTAAACTAGTACTTATTATTTTAGTACCTTCCGGAATTAATGGATTAAATCCGTTAGGTAAAAGATTCGAATAAATCGAGTTTACAGTCATATATGTTATTATTTCTTCTACCAATTTGTCTGGTTCTTCACTTCTTAAGGATACTGGTACCCTAGATACAAGGCCGCTATTATCGAGCAAATATACCACATCATTTAGTTCTTTTACAGTGACTAATGTCTTAGAATTTACTGCATTATTACTTTTTACTTTTGGAAATAAATAGAGTATTAGTAAAACTAATAGACAAAAAAATGCTAAACAAATTTTTTTAATGAAAGTTCTTTTTAACATATTCAACACCTAAATAATAATATTCAAAAAGAAAGAAAAAAAGTCTATTTGACTTTTAAATATTTAATAGTCCTAGTCTTATAAGTTCGATTACAGCTTGTGTTCGGCATGTAACTCCCAATTTTTGAATGGTATTAGATATGTGATTCCTTACAGTTTTCTCGCTAATTCCTAAAAATGTTGCTATCTCTTTAGTCGTTCTATCTAATACTAGTAAATCGAACACTTCCTGTTCCCTTTTCGTAAGTATATTCTTTTTCATGACATCATACATCCTTCAGTAGTATTTTATGATGCTACTTTAAAAAAGGCTACACTTCAAAAGTAACGGAAACATAGACTTTATCCTTAAACTCCTTTTCGACAGTATCGATAATATTGCTAGCTAAGTCATACGAATGATCTTTTGTATCTACAACTACTTTAACTTTTTGTCCATCTATTTGAACAAAATTTTCGAAATTATATGTATCTTTTATTGTTTTTTCTAATTTTTCTTCTTTACCTTTATTAGTATTGAGTGACTTTAACGCTTCGTATGCATCACTTTTTTCTTCAGTAGTCTTCAACTCATCAGTAAGTATATCCTTTATTGCACTGACTTCCTTTTCAAGCGCGGAGTCTCTATTTATTCTCATCGCTGTTATAGCATCTGACTCTTTTGTACTAACTGACAAGCTTTGTGGATTATCAATATTCTTGGTTACAAAAGAGGTTGGCTCAATTTTTGGGTCGGCAACGTAATATATTGTCATTACTATTATTATACCAAATAGAGTTAAAAACCACATATTCTTTTTATTTAACATAAAATCCTCCGTTCTGTTTGATTATATGAAAAAAAAGATAGATTTATTCATCTCTATCTTTTACTATTCTTAAAAAATCTTTCTTAGCTATTTCAAATTTATCTATATTAATAGGTTTAGGAGTGTTCTCATAAGTATCATGGATGTAATTTTTAATTATATCGATCATGTATTCTTCGTCAATGTCTGCGTCTTCTAAATATAGTACTGCATATGTATTTACTTTCGTTTGCACTATGAGTCCTGGATAAACCGATATGAGTTTTTCGTCGAAATCAATAAATTTATTTATGACTTTAAACTGATATTTATCTATTTTATAAGTTGGACATATGTTTTTTATCAGAAGTTTAATAGTGTCTAAATGTTCATATAACATCGTATTAAATAGAATATCCTCTTTAATTTCTATCTTTTGTATTCGATCATTTATTTTAATGTTGAGATTAATCATTGTCGCTTATACCTCCACATAAATAATCTTATCACATTTTATTGTATTTTGTCTTTTTATTTTATAAAATTACTAATCTTTTGTTAATTTTAGTAACTGAGAAATTGTATCTTATCATCGGAATAATAAGAAGTAGAGGGGCAAAGGAGGTTAGAGATGAGATTTTATGCAATACTAAAATTTATTAAATTTCTATTAATGTTTATCTAGATAGTAAATGAAAAGATGTAATGCTGTTATTCAAAGTGAGTTATATTCCTGTGGAGCTTGTTGTATAGAAAGTGTCATTTTACATTACGGTGGATTTGTCCCTCATGAAATCGTTATTAAGGATACACTTACTGATAAGACAGGTACTAGCGCTTATAACATTGTTAGAGCACTTAAAAAATACGGTTTTTTTGCAGAAGGCTTAAAGGTTAATCTAAGCTATTTACATAATATGAATTTTCCTATAATTGCTCACACGATAGAAAACGGATATGAACATTTTGTAGTTATTTATAAGTTTAAAAACAATAGAATTATAGTGATGAATCCAAGGGTAGGGTATAAGTCATATAATGTTAAAGACTTTGAAAAAATATTTACTGGAGTAGTAATATCTATATACCCGACAACCAAAATTATAAAATATGAACATAAATATTCATTCTTAAATTTTTTTAAAGTCCTTACACACAAAAATATTGGTAAACTTGTAGTAATATTTTTGTTAAATGTTGTATATATTGCTTTAAGCTTATTATTTTCTCTGTATTTTAAAATTATCCTAAAGGTGAATAGAACCAATTCACTGGTAATATTTTTTATTTTTCTAATTATTTTAAAACATATTATATATGTAGTTAATGACATTTATAAAAGGAAAAACAACATTAAAATTGATAAAAAGCTAAAACAACACTTTATTAATAAAATATTTAATATCGATTTAAGGTATATCATAAATAAGAGAAGTGGTGAAGTATTAAAAAAGTTTGATGACTTATCGAGAATTAAAGATTCAATATTTAATTTGTTTACTAATGGTATTATGGAATGTATTCTCTTTTTATCTTCTACGGTGGCGTTATTTATAATATCTAAAGAGTTATGTATATTTGTCCTAACATGTGTTATCCTAATTTTCCTTTTGTTTGTTTTTTTTGACAAATATATATACTATGAGGAGGTAAATTATAACGATGATAAAACCAAATATAATGGTGATTTTATCGAAACTGTATCGAGTATTGAATGTATCAAAAATATACATAAAGAGAAGTATTTTATCAGTAAACTTATCGATTCATACGAGAAATTTACTAGTAGCAAGTTTAGACTAGAAAATATAGAAACTATATTTTCTATAATTAAGAGTTTTCTTTTTGATGTCTTCTATATAATTATCATTACTATAGGTGTTAAAAAAATAGTCATGGAAGAAATAACTATCGGAGACTTATTCGTATTTAATACATTCTATTCTTTATTGATGAATTCGGCGATAGAGTTAACTATAATTATTAGAGAAATTTTTGATACTAGAGTAATCTTGAGAGATATTTGCGATTTTTTATCACTCGGAGATAATACTCCTACAAATGTTCAGGGAAATTTTTATTCTCTTAAAATAATCAATTTATCAATTTCATATGATGGAATTCATGAAATAATAAAAGATTTTAATTGCACAATTGCACGTGGAGAGAAAGTGATTATGACTGGACCAAGTGGAATAGGTAAAAGCAGTATTGCCAAATGTATTTCAGGATTAAATAGAGACTACATGGGAGACATTTGTTTTAATGACACCAAAAATATAATGTTTAAAAACCTTGTATATATTGGCCAAAATGATTCAGTAGTTAATGGAAGTGTTGAGGAAAATATCACACTTGGAAATACAGACTCCAAGATGCTCAAATACATAAGTAAAATATGCTTTATCGATGGTGAAATCAAACTAAATAAGTATATCGTTAATAATGGTGAAAATATATCTAAAGGACAAAAAGCGAGGATTATATTAGCAAGAGCTTTATATTTAAATCCAGATGTATTAATCATAGATGAATTACTATCAAGTGTAAGTGAGGAAATGGAAGAAAAAATTTTAAGTGAACTAATGAAATTAAATAATCTCACATTAATATACATTACGCATAGAAATAGAAGTCATTTTTTTAAAAGACATATCAATTTAGAAAGGAATGATACTTGTGTTACTTAATGAAAATGAATTACATCAAGTTAAAGGTGGAGCGATTAAAGGACTTGCTTATATTATAACTATTGGAATTGGTTCTCTTATATCTTTAGTCGCTGGAATAATCGATGGTTATACAAATCCACTCAAATGCAGAAGGTAGGTGAACTATGAGTATATTGGATAATAATACACTGAAGGCGATTAAAGGCGGAACGATATCGAGCACAATGTTAAATGCTGTATCTAGACTAATTACAACTATTCTAGAATTGGGAAGATCAATAGGGTCGAGTCTATATCGCTATAGAAAAAAAGACTACTGTCAGCCTTAAAATACGTTTACAATCCGTCTGTAAAAGAGTATAATCTTAGTAGATAATAAATCATGATTGGATTGATTCTATGGATGCACTTAGCATACTTAAAAAGATCGAAAAAGAAGGATATGAAGCTTATATCGTAGGTGGCTTTGTAAGAGATAAACTACTCGGAATTGAATCTAGCGATATAGATATAACGACGAATGCCTCTCCAAAAGAAATTGCTAGAATATTCGATTTGTCTCAAGATGATGATTTTGGTTGTATCAATATTAAGACCAGTGAATATAATATTGACATAACAACGTTCAGAAAAGAGGCTAACTATATTGGTCATAAGCCTAAAAAAGTCTCCTACGTAAAGTCTTTAGTTACTGACTTAAAAAGAAGAGATTTTACGATAAATGCCATCTGTATGACGAGCGATGAAGAAATAATAGACCCACTTAATGGAGTAGAAGACCTAAAAAGAGAAATAATAAGAGTAATTGGAAATATAAAGAAAAAGTTTACCGAGGACCCTATAAGAATGCTAAGGGCTATTCGTTTCTCAATCGTATATGATCTAAAAATAAACGATGATGAATTAATATTTATTATCAATAATAGGAACCTACTTAAAAACATTTCATACACGAGAAAAAAAGAAGAGATTGGCAAAATGCTGACTTCTAAAAACTGTATGAAAAGCCTATACTTTTTAAAAACTATTGGTATCCTAAATGAGCTTGAGATAAATATCGATAACGATATCGTTTACGTTGCTGATTACATTGGATTATGGGCACAAATAGGTCATAGTGACAAATATCCTTTTTCAAAACTAGAAAATCAGAGGATTAAAAATATACAGTCTATCATTAAATATGGAAAAATTGATGGAGAAATATTATTTCAATATGGCTTATATGATTCGCTAGTAGCAGCAGAAATATTAAAATTAGATACAAAAGATATCAAGAAAACATATGATAATATGCAGGTTCACTCTAACGATGAACTCAAGATTTCTGGCAAGAGAATTAAAGAAATTTTAAACATAAAAGATGGGCCAATAATTAAAAAAATTAAAAGGGACTTGATTATAAATTTGGTTAGTGGTAATCTAACTAATGAACAGAAAGTTCTTGAAGATTATATTATAGAGAAGTGGAAGTGATTATAAATGGGTGACACTATTGTTAAGTTATATCAGAGACAAAATTTTGTAATTGCTGAAGATGTCTTAAGAGCAATCAGAAAGAATAATTTAACTTTAGATGAAGCCCTTTTAATTATTTATTTTTCCCATATGAAAAACTATGCAATGTTAGATATTGATGATATAAAGGCAAAGTTTGGTATGGATGAGATAGATATAATGAAAGCTTTTGCGCATATAACAGAAAAAAATCTTATTGCGATTAAGATGGAAAAGAATCGCGATAATAAGATGGAAGAAATTATTGACTTGACGCCATTTTATGAAAGCATTGCCATGGATTTGGGCGATGAAAAACGTAAGGAAAGTGTAGTGTCAGTCTTTACTGCGTTCGAACAAGAGTTAGGTCGCCCACTGTCATCAATGGAGACATCATTAATCAATAATTGGTTAGATAAGGGAATACAAGAAGATTTAATATACGCTGCTTTAAAGGAAGCTATATTTAATGGTACGTTTACTCTTCGATATATAGATGCCATCATTTCTGAATGGAGTAGAAAAGGCTTTAAATCAGGTTCAGATGTTGACGTTTATTTGAAGAAAAGAAAAAATACAAAGAAAAAAAACGCCGAAGATCTGTTCGACTACAATTGGTTAGATGAAGACGAGTAATATTTTAGAATGTCTCGATGAATTGATTCCAAATCCTATCTGTTCTCTTAATTATAGTAAAGATTACGAACTTTTAATCGCCGTGATGCTTAGTGCTCAATCAACCGATGACCGCGTCAATTTAGTCACTAAAGATTTATTTAAGTATAATTTGGAGCAATTGTCGCTAATGGACATAGATAAAATTCAAGATATCATTCGTCCAGTTGGAACGCATTATAGAAAAGCTCAATATATACACTCTATCTCGAATAGGTTACTTGACGATCATAATGGTATTGTCCCATGTGATAGAGACTATCTAGAAAGTTTAGACGGTATTGGACATAAAACTTGTAATGTAGTTTTAAATGAACTTTTTGGTGTTCCTTCTATAGCGGTAGACACACATGTCTCAAGAGTTAGTAAAAGGTTAGGTTTTTCTTCGCTCGATGCTGATGTTTTAGAAATCGAAAAAAATCTTATGGAAATTTTTCCAAAAGAAAAATGGGGAAGAATACACTTACAACTTTTACTATTTGGTCGACATATATGTAAAAGCAAAAATCCCAAATGCGAAATGTGCCCATTTAAAGAAAAGTTATGTAAACAAAAAGGCCTAACGAAATAGGTCTTTTTGTTTATTCTGTTACTGCAACATTTGGATCAGGTTCAAGAGGAGTAGGTTGATTGTCTCCTGGTGTAGATTCGTTATTATCCTCATTATCTGGTATTTGTACTATAGAAGTCAGTTTAACGTTAATCTGCGCGCCACTACTTGCATTAGCTCCGAATTTAGAATACTTGCTCTTAACTATATAAGTAGCACTCTGAGCATTCGTAAGTGTAACTGTATAATTATTTGCCGTAGTTCTTCCGAGACTTGTAAGTGTACCATCTGAATTCTTAATATATATTTCATATTCAAGTGTTCCAATATAGTTATCATTGTAGTCTAACCTTTTTTGATAGTATTTAGTTGCCCAACGTTTGAAATTATTGTTAAAGTAACCTTGTAAGTACTCCTTGTCGATTGCTTCTGGAGTATCTATTTCACTCCATGTCAATTTAATTTGGTTTCCAACGCTAGTATAGGTTAGATTTCTAGGATTTGCCAATTGTGAGAATCTCGTAGATACATCAGTAGGCTCTGTTCCTTTTTTAAAATATTCAGTACTACGTAAATTATCAGGAGTATATTCACTTGCTAATAAAACCGGATTTGTTTCATGTTCAACATCGACAGCGACAACACCATTTGGTTTAGTCCATCTCGAATTTTTTTCCATTATTCCGTTAGATAGTGCAACAGAAATACGTTTTCTTGCTGTCCAACCTTCGCTACTCGTCAAATAATGATCTTTATTTAATTCGTCATATCCATACCACATTGCAATTGCATAGTCTGGAGAATAAACGACTTGCCATGAATCTTGTATTGCTCCACTTGATAAACCTAGTTCCTTTTTTTTCTTTGCATCAACACTTGATGTTCCAGTTTTACTTGCAATATCAGTACCGCTCGTACTTCCAGCAGCAATTTTTCCGCTAGTAACTGCATATTTTAAAATCGAGTTAATCATGAAAGCTGTTTCTTCACTCATTGCTTTCTTTCTCGTTGGAGTATATGTATATGTTTCGTTAGTATCATTGTATATTATTTTAGTGAATGCATATGGTGCTATGTAATACCCACCCCTAGAGAATGCACCATAGGCAGCTGACAACTCTAGTGGACTTACACCATTAAAGCCTCCAATAGAAGCAGATTCTAGTATTTGATCACCGAATAACTCTGGTTTAATGCCAAGATTAGTGACAAATTCCATCTTTTGGTCATTAGTAGTTGCTTGGAATGCTTGTAGGGCAGGTATATTACGAGATCTAGCTAGTGCCTCTTTTGCAATGAGCATTCCTTGATAAGAGAAGTCAACGTTATTTAGTTTTCCTCCATTTGAATATGTATATTCATCATCCATTACGAATGTACCAGTTCCCCAACCAGCATATTCTATAGCAGGTCCGTAGCTGAATATTGGCTTTGCTGTTGATCCTGGATGCCTTTTAATACTTGTTGCATAGTTATATTGTAGTACACCTGTTCTATTTCTACCTGTACCAATTGCGCTTATCGATCCATCTTTTGCATCCGTAACTGCAATACCACACTGTACGACATCGTTAACCCATTTGTATGTTTTTCCATCATATAAATCATTTATTACATCTTGCTTTGATTTTTTCATCGTAGAATAAATTGTCATCGATGTAGTATAAGGGTTAAAACCAGTCTTGTTTATTACATCTGTAACAACTGTATCTACAAATCCTTGATATTTATTTACAGCAGCATTAGATTTTTTTAGTAGTGATTTAACTGGTATCTTTTTGGCAATATCTGCTTCTTCTTTAGTAATGTATTTATGTCTTACCATTAATCCTAAAACAAGATTTCTTCTACTTTCTGCTTTTTCTGGGTATTTTAGTGGATCGTATGCATCTGGTGCTTGAAATAATCCTGCTAGCAGTGCAGCCTCAGAAAGATTTAATTCACCAACAGATTTACCGAAATAGGTAATAGAAGCTTGTTCAACACCACTAGATGATCCTCCTAAATATGGTTGGTTAACATAGAACTCTAAAATTTCTTGCTTAGTATATGTTTTTTCCAATTTAAATACTGCCATGTATATATCAGTAAATTTACGTATAATACCTTTAATACCATGAGATTCTGTGCCATTGTATGTGTTTTTTACGATTTGCATTGTAAGAGTGGAACCACCACCGGCATCTGATCTACCGACCAATTGTCCTGCGACAGCTTTACCAAAACGCAAAAGGTCTATACCAGAGTGCTGAAAATACTTCGAGTCTTCAGTGGCGATAATGGCATCTACCAATATTTCTGGCAAATCATCATAGGTGACATTTTCACGTCTTTCTGCCCCCAGCTCTGCAATAGTATTTCCTTCACTGTCATATATTATCGAAGAACCAGACTTATATAATTTATCTACATCGAAGTCTGGTGAACTTATCATTATGTATACACAGAAAGATAAAACACAAAGCGATGTTCCAATCAGAAGTACTAAAAGAGTAATCAATATAAAGTGTCGTTTCTTCTTAACATCTTTCTTTTTAATAGGCTTTGGTGGTTTGCCATAGTTTTTGTCCTTATCCTTTAGAGGTACAGATACTTTCTTTTTAGATTTAGGTTTAATACTTACATTAGCAATTTTCTTTTTTTCTTGTGCCATTTTTACTCTCCTTTAAAATATATTTTATCTATCACTTTTAAGTAATTAATTATCGGTCTGATAGTTTTATCAATTCTATAACATTTGTCAGTAAAATAAGAATAGGGGATACTCTTTCGATCGCTGGTATTTATAAACTCCAATAGATCTTCACCCTTTAAAATGTAATATTCATCGTTAATTGAAACTATTAAGAAAGCGATGCCTTTATGAGCTAAGATCCTTTTTAAATGTTCAAATTGGTGAGGATGAATATTTGCTAAAGGGAAACTAGTTTTATTTTTAGTTTCCTTTGCTTCAAAGTCGATGTATTTCTCCCTATATATGCCATTGTAATCAAATGTCGATTTTTCTTTAAAATATGCTTTTTTGATTTCTCCCTTTTTATAGTCTACATCTATTAATCCTATAGGAGTAGGTTTTTTATAGATAACTGCTATATCATTTTCGAGGTAGTAATCGTTTGCATCGTTTATAAGTGACTCAAGGCTCATGCCTCTGTTCTTGTAGATGATTACATTGTTAAAATACTTATTTTTAGTTCCTGTTGGATAAAACATTTCATCACCATTATCATTATACTAAAAAAATATAACTTTTTCTACATCAATATATACTATTTGATTTTTTTTACACTTTCTTATATAATCTTTATACGAGGTGCATTTTATGAAAATCGAGTCAGTCGAATTATCAAACATTGCAATTAGACCAAATCAATATCCGGAAGGTGATAATCCGGAATTCTTATTAGTTGGTAGAAGTAATGTAGGGAAGAGCAGTTTTATCAATACTATAATTTGTAGAAAAAATTTTGCTCATACTAGTAGTACTCCAGGAAAAACTCAAACTTTAAACTTCTATTTTGTGAATAATCAATTTTATTTAGTCGATGTCCCAGGATACGGATATGCAAAAGTAGACAAGCCAACTCAAAAGAAGTTTGGATTAATGATAGAAGATTATTTAAAGACTAGATATGCGCTAAAATGTGTATTTATGTTGATAGACTTTAGAATAAAGCCAACTGAAGATGACATATTAATGTACAATTATTTAAAGTACTATAAAATACCTGTAACTGTAGTTGCAACTAAATATGATAAAGTTGGTACTAAGGGTAGAGATAAGCAGATTAAGATTATAAATGAAGCTATAAAACTTCAGGATGGAGACAAGTTAGTATATTTTTCTAGCGTAAATAAAACAGGCAAACAGGAGATTTATAATATAATAAATGAACATTTAGAAGAAAGTTAGAGTACATATACTCGCTTTTTTTATGTTTTTTTGATAAAATTATGAAAGAGGTGATCCACCATGAATACAGTTTGTTTAATTGGTAGGCCAAATACAGGTAAAAGCAGTTTGTTTAATAGACTAATCGGTGAAAAAAAATCCATTATAATGGACGAGGCTGGAATAACGAGGGATAGAATTTATGGGAAAGTAACATATAAGGACAAAACTTTCCATTTGATCGACACGGGCGGAATCGATCTAACGACAGAGTCGTTTAACGAAAGTATAAAAATGCAGGCTGAACTTGCAATTACAGAAGCAGATGTTGCGATTTTCGTTGTAGATGGATTGACCGATTTAACGGAAAATGATAGAAAAATTGCAAATATATTGAAGCGTAGTAACAAAAAAGTTATTGTTGCCGTTAATAAAATTGATAACAGACAAAGAGAGGAAAATATATATTCCTTTTATGAATTGGGATTTGACAAAGTCATACCCGTGAGTGCTGAACATAAGCTCGGTATCGATACACTGCTAGAAGAGGTGACTAAGGATTTTAACCCTAATCTTGATTTGCCAAAAGATGATGTTTTAAGGTTTAGTTTTATTGGTAGGCCAAATACAGGCAAGAGTAGTCTCACAAATGCTCTATTAAATGAAGAAAGAGTTATTGTATCTAATGTAGCTGGTACTACAAGAGATGCAGTCGATACTAAATTTAATTACGATGGAAATCCATATGTCGTTGTAGATACTGCAGGTCTTAGAAAAAAGGGAAAAGTTTTTGAATCAGTTGAAAAATATAGTTTGATTAGAACACTTAAAGCGATAGATGAATCAGATGTTTGTGTATTAGTTATAAATGCAGAAGAAGGAATAATCGAACATGATAAACATATCGCTAGTTACGCTATAGATGCTGGTAAGTGCCTTGTCATAGCGGTAAATAAGTGGGATACCGTTAATAATGAACAGGAAGCTATGAAAAAATGGAAAATGCTAATCAAAAATGAATTTCAGTTTGCTCAATATGCTAAAGTAGTATACTTAAGTGCCAAGACTAAAAAGAGAATACATACTTTAATGCCGGCAATAATTTCTTCATACGAAAATGCTCGAAGAGAAATTAAGACAAGTGTTCTAAACGATGTTATAGGTGATGCCGCACTTTTACACCCAGCTCCTAGCTACAAAGGACGCAGACTCAAAATATATTTTGTAAATCAATCGGGAGTCCTTCCTCCGAAGTTTACATTTAATGTAAATAACAAAGGTTTAGTTCATTTTAGCTATGAAAGATACTTAGAAAATACTTTGAGAGATAATTTCGAATTAGAGGGAACACCTATCGTAATTCAGTTTAAAAATAAAAACGAATAGACGGTGGAGTTATTGGTTATCCAATAATTTATCCTTTTAGTGTTTCATCATTAACAGATACCACTTCATTTGAAGGCTTCTCTCAGAAGCTTTAATATGGTATAATTTTAATAGTGGTGAATTTTTATGTATGTAAATATCGACGATAAACCTACTAGAGTCATTGTCAAAAGAAAAGCTATTAAAAATGTATATTTTAAATGGTTAGGCGATGATCTATTGGTTACTTGTAATAATTATACTCCCCAATTTGAAATTGAAAAGCTGATAAAGAAAAATATGAATGGTTTAATCAATCTTAAAAAAAGGACTCCTAAAAGTGATCTTAAAAGTAACGAAATCTATTATTTGGGAAATAAATATATAATCGAGTTTGATGGAGTTAGCAAGACATATATAGATGGCAATAAGATTATTTCTAAAGATGAATATGAATTGAACAAATATTTATTTCACCAGTGCCAAGTAATATTTTCTTCTCGTCTAGAACGATTAAAAGCTCAATTTGACAATTTACCAGAATTTAGTTTGAGAATAAGAAAGATGTCTACAAGATGGGGCGTATGTAATAAAAGTAGTATGAGCGTTACGCTGAATAGCGAACTAATCAAAAAAGATGTATCACTTATCGATTATGTAATTATTCATGAATTGTGTCACTTTAAACACATGAATCATTCACTAGAATTTTGGCAGGAAGTTGAAAAATATTATCCATATCATAAAATGGCAAGAAAGATGTTAAGGGAGAGTCAAAATGATTGAATCTGTAAATAATGATAGAGTAAAATATTGGTGCAAACTAAATGATAAGAAACATCAAGACATAGAAGGAAAGTTTTTAGTTGAAGGAGAGCATTTGGTTTTAGAAGCACAAAAAAAGGGACTTCTTTTAGAGACAATCGCGCTAAATGAATATACTTCCGTCTTTCCTAATAGCACTACTGTCAGTGAAAATGTTATGAAAAAAATCACTACTTTAACAACAATACCAAAGATAATTGGAGTAGTAAAAAAAATAAAGGGAGTTAGTCCTTTTGGTCGAGTTTTGATATTAGATGGAATACAAAATCCTGGTAACATGGGAACGATATTGAGGAGTGCCGTTGCATTTAATATCGACACTGTCATTCTTTTACCTGGATGTGTAAGTATTTATAATAGTAAAGTCATTCGTGCAAGCGAAGGAATGATATTCAATTTGAATATCATAGAGATGATGCCATCAGATGCATTTGAAACATTAAAAAGGGATAACTATAAACTTTTAGCAACTTCAGTCGAGAGTGGAAACGATATAAGAAATGTTAAACTAGAAAAAAACAGTGCTATCATAATTGGTAATGAGGGTAGTGGAATAAGTGACGAAGTAAAAAAATGCGCTGATGAATTCATACATATTAAAATGAATGATATGTGCGAATCTTTAAATGTCGGCGTGGCGACGAGCATAATACTATATGAACTCAATAGATAATTTTTCATATATTATAGTATGGAAACTATTAATATTAAAGAGTATACTCCCGAATTGGGACCATTAATAAGTTTAGTAGATGCAGTTGATTTTACACCAATTAAGGGAAGTATTAACATACCACTATCGAAGTTATTGGATAATCCGAGCAAATATATGGATAAAAACAAAACATATTACTTCTATTGTTATAACGGTACTAGAAGTACTAGAGCAGTAAGAATACTGAGTGTGTATGGATATAAAGCTGTAAAGGTGATTATTTAATCATCTTTTTTTATTTAAATATAG
>ODAI013269011.1_pt1 | contig 29732 bp, 52 predicted proteins | sample 1539321 | NCBI WGS metagenome assembly ODAI01 (sample SAMN02144231, study PRJEB22623) | gut metagenome | biome: sheep rumen | host: Ovis aries | place: New Zealand
AGTTGGGAGTCTAGTAGCTCTGATAGATATTCCAAGGTTAATTTTAAATATGTAATAGAACCTTATAAGTATCCAAATGCTTCGACGGGATCTTATGATTGGCTTTGGGATGAACTACAATTTGTTAGAATTTATGAAATTTATTATGGTAGGTTTAATGTAAATGGTGTAAAAGAAAGAAATTTGATCAATCCAAGGTCGGTTGATATTACTCCAGCATTTACTTGTGCCGATGAAATGGTTGTTGAGTTTAACGATTCGACTTATACTTTGCCAATTGGAACAACTACTGATTCTGGAATAATTCTAAGTCCTGGGGATAACAATATGTCTTTCCACGGTCATGGAGATGTAATAGTTGATTATAGCACTGGGAGGGTATTATGATTTACAGAGTTGTTGTTGATAGATATGATATGTATATGGACGACGATGATGTTGCGTTAATCTCTCCCAGTGTTGAAATTGAATTAAATGCGGCTGGGTCATTTGAATTTACACTTCCTCCAACACATCCGTATTATGATGTTCCTCAAATTCTTAATTCAAATGTAGAAGTGTATGAAGATGATGAAATGATCTGGTACGGAAGGCCAACCGAGATTGATATAGATTTTTATAATCAGAAAAAAATTTATTGTGAGGGCGCTTTAGGTTTTTTAAATGATACAATAATTAGAAAAAAGAAATACACCGGAACGGGAGTGCAAACGGTTTTAAGAGAACTCATCACAGAGCATAATAGATATGTAGATGAGCCAAGAAGACAATTTACTATTGGACAAATCACTGTAGATGACGAGTCTCTTGTAAAAGATATTTCATATGAAAAAACCTGGGATAGCATAAATTCTCTTGTTGAAGATTATGGCGGATATTTATTTGTACGAAAAGAAAACGGAACAAATATTTTGGACTGGCTAAAAGAACTACCTTATGAGGGAGATCAACCAATTGTTTTTGGCGTAAACTTAATGGATATTACACAGAAAACAATTAGTAGTGATTTTAAAACTTGTATAATTCCTTATGGAAGACTTAATAATGATGATGTGACAATCGAAAGTGTAAATCACGGTTTGGATTATATAGATTCAGATGCTGTAGCAGAATACGGACGAATTTCCGAAGCGGTGGACTTTGGAGATGTTACTAGTATTCAATCTTTATACAATCTTGGTGTGAGGTGGCTTGAAAATAACCAGTTTGATATGTATAGTGTTGAGGTTGATGCTGCAGAACTTCATTATCTTATTAAAACAAACAAGTGTTTTACTAATATGGTATCCACTGGTACTACAAGTTTATCGGAGATGTTTCCAGCATTTAAAGTAGGTCAAATAATACATTGTACATCTTATCCGCATCTTCTCGATAGAGATTTTCCATTAACCAAAATTTCTTTAGCTTTAGATACGGCAGCAAAAAAGATTACCATTGGGTCACAAAAAGAACGCTATATAAGCAGTAAAATTTAAGGAGGCTTCTTATGGCTGATATTTCAAAATATATTCGCGAATTTGAAGAAGCTCCGGATGGATCTTTTGCAAGAATACCCATAATTGATGCGTTAACTGCTATAAATAGTGGCGGAGATGCTAGTAGTATCAATGGCATCACTTCTGAAATGTTACTTCTTAAACATGCAATTTTTAACAAATTATATTTTGATGAGATACCGACAATGGACAGTTTAAAGTTAGTTACAAGTAGAGGTATTTTTGATATTTTCGGTGATGTTCGAAGGATTGATGTATATGAACCATTTGAAGATTTAGAAGAGGGATTGGGGGGTTAAACATGGCAAATATTGCAGCTTATCTCGATCAAATAAAACGAGCATTGCGTGGTGAAGCAGTAAGGGATTCTTTTATTAACGCATTACATGCTATCGAAGAAGAGGGAATAGGAGCTGCTTCATTAAATGGATATCCGGCTACTGATTTTATTCTAAAAACAGAATTCTTTTCAAACTTATTTTTTGATGAAATTCCAATAGAGTTTAGTCAAAAGGCGGTTACTAGCAATGGTTTGTACTATAGTTTAAACCAAGTTAATTATGTTCTTGATGATATTAACGGTGAAGTAGTAGAAGAGTATGTAGATGATGGTACTCTCGTTAGTAATATAACTGTTATTGGTGATAAAAAAGAACTATTAACTGGTGAAACTCTTCAACTTCTTGTTGATATATTACCAAATGATGCTACAAATAAGCGTGTTACTTGGAGTAGTTCAAATGAAATAGTTGCAAGTGTTAATCGCATGGGTTTAGTTGTTGCTAATACTCCTGGAAATGCTACAATAGTTGCAAAAACTACAGATAAAAGCGGCTTATTTAATAACTATCCATTAATCGTTAGAAATAAGATATTTGTCCAATCGATACGAGTAACCACAGATCGAGGAAATAATCCAATTGTTGGAAGAAATACAGGAGTAGTTGCAAGAGCTTATGCATTTTTTACACCTGATAATCCGGATAATGCGTCGATTCAATGGATTTCGTCGGATGAAAATATTTTAGCAATTGACGAAAACGGTTATATTACAAAAAAACTGAATAATGTGATAAAAGATGTTGAAATTTATTGCATTTCGAACGACGAAACAAAAACTGAAAGCAATCATATTATTGTTAAAAATAGAAGCGCACAAGATGAAGAATATATTTCTATTACAAATTTTAATTATAGAGAATATTATAGAAGTGGTAATAATATCTATTATAACGAAAACTATAATTATAGCTCTAGTATAATATAAATAGATAGGAGTTATTCTTCTGATAATACATTATATTTTGCATTGGTTGCTGAATTACCGTATGAATTTATCGAAGAATTTGGCACTTCATTGATTGATTTTGAATTCAAAGTTTATACTGAATACTTTACTTATGATAGCACTAACGAAGAAGTTGCAACAGTCGGTGAAACAATGCTAGATGGTAATTATATTGTTGCTCCATTAACTATATATGATCCTGGAGTAATTATTGCAGATGTATATATTAAAGGTAGAAATTCGATAGTAGGGTCTATGAGATATGAAATAATGCCAATTTATATTCAGTATATTACTATTTACGATGAAAACCATCCGTATGACTCAGAAATTTTTGTAGCGCCTGGGGATAGTATAGTTATTAAATCTGATATTGATCCCAGTAATGCAACAATTAAAACACTTGAGTGGAATATTGATGGTAACTATAATAATATGATTTCATACGATTCAAATTATGGAGAGAGTTTTCAAATTACTATCAATAATACTGATACTGAGCCAGAAATATATGCAAAATCTACTGATAATAATAACAATTATGTTACGAGCAATACGATTAGAGTACGTAAATTACTAGCGGATGATTTTTGGATAGCAGCAGATGGATATACTCGTAATGATTCGTATATTTATGCTGATAGTAATGAACAAATTGTTATAAAAGCATATATTTCACCATCACGACTTATAGAAGAAGTTACTTGGGATATATATGATTATCAAAATTATAACGGAACATTATCATATAGTTATAATCAAGGAACAGATAGTAGTGAAATGATTATAGATATTTCTAGTATTGAAGAAAATGATAGTATTTCCATTTATGCAAACATTTATTCAAATAGTAGTTATAGCGTAATGTATTCCAATACAATTTACATTCAAAAAAGACTATCATAGGAGCTAAATCATGGAAATACTAAAAAATATTGTTCCCAAAATAGAAAGAGGATCTAATGGAAAAGTTATTAGAGATTCTTTCATAGAAGCTCTAAATGAAATTAATAGCTCTAATTTAGTTACAGGTACTTCCCTTGGCGGTTATCCAATAGGTGATTATGTATTAAAAGATGAAATTAACAGCGAATTATATTTGGATCAAAATCCAAAGCAATATAGTGTAAAAGGTGTAACAAGCGACGGGTTAAATGATATACTTCCACCTGTACAAGAATCGGCCAGAGATATTAATGGAGAAGATGTTGATGAATTTTTAAATAACGATATATTAGTCGAAAGTATTGTTGTTAATGGAAATTCAAATCTTATTATTGGAGAATCAGCAAGACTAATTGCTTATGTATTTCCGAACAATGCAACGAATAAAAGTTTTATATGGTCAAGTTCTGATCCTGTCATAGCAACGGTCGATAAATTTGGATTTGTAAAAGCCCTTGCTAAGGGAACTGTAATAATTAAGGCGAGCTCTAAAGATGGCAGTAGAGTATATGGAGAATTTCAAATAAGAGTTCGTGAGGGAATATTCGTTTCAAGTATCATAATTACTACAAATCAAGGAGATAATCCTATTATATCTTCTACAGAAGATGAAGTTATTGGTATTGCTACGATAATTCCAGAAAATGCTGATGACAAAGAAGTTAAATGGTATACAAATGATGAAGATATATTAACTATAGATGATAATGGTTTGATAACTCCAGTTAGTGATGGAATTGCTTATATTTACTGCATAGCAACTGACGGAACTAATATCGAAAGCAATTGGATAGGTGTAACCATAGAAAATTCCCATCCACAAAATTTTTCATTACAATTTTCAGATGAGTTAGAACATAGATATAATAGCAAAGACGCAGTAGTACCTAGAGGAATACCTGTAAATTTAGAAGTTAATATTGATCCCGAACCTATTATACCGCCAATAATAAAGTGGAGTTATAAAGAAGGCCCAGATTCAAATGTCGAAGAATTTACCATAAGCGAAGATGGACGAACTTGTATAATTGTACCATACTTTCAAACATATATTACTATAGGAAATGATGATGGTGATGTTACTTTTTCATCAAATCATACTGGTTTAGGTTGGATTTCAGTAACAGCTTTACTAATGAATGCTGTAGACGGTGAAGAAGTAATACTAGATACAGTTACAATCTATGAAAAGTATTTAAAAATAACAAATATTTCAATTACAAGTAGTGATGGTGATAATGTAAGTTTAATAAAAGATGTTCTAACAACAAATAAAAATGTGCGCGTTGTAGAATATTCTCCAATAGATGCTTATAATAATAGCATTACGTGGTATGCAGCTCCTGGAAATGTTGTGTCATTAGCAAGCGGAAATGATGCCGCAACAATGATTATTAATCTTTTAGCAAATGCTAAAGACGGAGATGAGTGTGATATTTATTGTAAATCAGATGATTCATTAACTGAATCAAATAAAATACATATTATAGTTCGTGAAGTACTACCTGAAGAAATAGTTATTTCGACGAATTATGGAGACGACACTTTATTGTCTTTATCAACAACTGATGCAAAAGTTTATATTTCAGCTAAAGTGCCAGAAGTTACAAGTAATTATTCTTTAAATTGGTTTAGTGATAATACAGAAATTGTTAGTTTATCACCTAATGCATCAATTCCAACAGAAGCTATAATTAATCCGGTATCCGTTGGAGAGACTTATATTTACGCAAAAGCAGCATTTGATGAAACTATTATTAGTAATAGAATTAAAGTTACAATTATTAAAGATACTTCTAATTCTTAAATATTTCCATCACGCAGGCAACCAAAACCTGTGATATTCTACTAGCATGACTAAACTGCTAGAAGACTTCCTAAAACTCCATACATCTGATATAATTTCTCTTGAGGATGTGCGAGATCTCTATATTACTATGGAGAGAGAAGAGATTTTAGGAAGTTTTACATTTCCAGCAAAGCCAAGCAGTGACGGATTCTATCATATTTATGTGGAAGACAAAACAAAAAAATCTGGAAGAAAGCAGCTTAAAGCAAAAACAATTGATATTTTAAAGGACAAGGTCTACGAGCACGAAAAAGGACTTGAAGGAAGAGCGAGGAAGAGTTTTAAGGATTCCTTCCTTATATTACAGGAAGAGAAACCGAAATTCGTAAAAAATCCCGAGAAGGTTTTTTCGGTAAACAATTCCATTCGCAGAACCAAGACAGAGTATAAAAGATATTTCGACGGTTCAAAATTTGAGAAAAAGTTTATCGATGAGATCACTGAGCGGGATATTGAAGAGATTTGCTTTTCTTTGATGAAGGATTTAGATTTAAACAAAAAAGCCTTCCTTTTCTTAAGGTCAATATTAAAATCCACCTTTGAGTTTGCCTATAAGAAAAGGTGGATTGATGAAAACCCGTACCTTAGAGTAGACTTTAGTAAATTTAAAGACATGGTGGTTACTTCTCCTGATATTTCTAAGAGATTTCATGAAAATCCGGATATTGAGAGGATTTTGGAATATACCCATAAAAAGCAAGAGGAGTCTCCTTTATATTTAGCTCCTTATGCTTTTGAGCTTCAGATGATCATGGGCCTTAGAGAAGGGGAAGTACCACCTCTTATGTGGAGCGATGTAAAAGAAAATTATATTTTAATCCACAGAGAGCAGATCATGGTTAAAAAGGGTGATCTTCAGGCAAAGCAGTCGTGCGTAATCGTAGAGCACACCAAAACCTGGAAAGATAGGAAGTATCCTTTGACCACAGAACTTGTAGAATTCCTTGAAAGATTAGCTAAGGTTACCGGTAACCACGAGGGCTTTTTATTTCCAAGTAGGGACGATCCTGAGAAACCTATACATAACCACTCGATCTATAACTACTATAGGAAAATGTGCCAAAAATTAGGGATCAATCTTAGTCATAGTGCACATAAGGGTCCCCATAGCTTTAGGAGAAATGCTATCACAAAGGCTGTCAACGCATCTGGTGGGGATCTTCTTATGGTTTCAAAGATATTTGGCAATACTCCAAGCGTTGCCGAGAGGAATTATTACACAGGATTAGACCTCGACAGAGCAAAGGCGGTGCTTGAAGTAGGGTAACCAATTTCGGGTAACCGGTAACCAAGAATTTAGCAAAGAAAAAAGCCTGCAAACCACAGTATTTCGTGAGTTACAGGCCTTAATGTGTGATAGCGAAGGGGAGATTTGAACTCTTTTACATTTGACTCAAAAACCACGAAAGGAAGCGGTCTCGCACACCTCACTTCCCTTCAAAGGTAACCAAATGGGTAACCAGAAAATATTACATGATAGTTAGGAGGTTGAGGAAAAATCAGAGCCTAGCAGGGGTGTGCCAGTCTTTTTTAATTGGATAATATATCTATTTTTCTTATATATTTCCAACACAAAACTCCTTTCTTGTATAAGTGTATCATATTTCGCGAAAAATACACACTCCTTTATGAAATAAATGTCTTTATATTTAGAAAGGAGTGAGAGATGTTTATTAAATCTAAGAAAGAAAAGGACGCTATTTGTAAGTTAAAAGGATTGCTTGGATATTTAGAAACAAGCAGAGATTCGAGAAGGGAACTTATTATGTCTGATGACGATATTATTTATGGTGAATGTGACCGTAGGGGAATTTGTATTAGATATATGAAAGCAGATCTCGATCTGACTATAAAACGGATACGAGCAATTGTTAAGGACTTGTAATCAAGTCCTTTTCTTTTTCCTTCGCGAAATTTACACACTCCTTTATGCAGTAGTATCCCATAATAGGATTGTTTTAAAGGAGGTTAATATGTATTTTGTAACTATTTATAACGAAAATAAAGCAAACGACTTCGAGATGACTTTAAACCAATTATGGCTTGGTTATGAGAAGAAGCGTGATGGATTTTTTAAAATAGTGGCAGATGAATTACATATAGACAAATTAAGAAACCTTATAGGCTGGGATAAGATATTAAGAGTGGCCTGAACAAGGCCTCTTCTTTTTCTGCGCGAAATTTACAAGGTCTTATATGAAAAGAAGAATAAAAATTCGAAAGGGCAGTGAAGTTTGAAGGCCTGGAGACAGGTACTAATCGGGAAGAAGATAACTTTGATTGGGTCCCGCCAAAGGACGGATAGGTGGTTAAAATCAAAGTGAACGAGGCTAGACACTTCGGTGTGAACTGATACGGTAGCAGATGTACAGCATGTCCGAATTGGTGCATTGAGACGTATACACCATGAGCCTGAGGGAAATATCGGCGTCCTTCGAGTATATAATCAACTTCTTTTCTTTTTTCTGCGCGAAATTTACAAGGTCTTATATGAAAAGAAAACATCATTTCGTATAGAGGAGGAAAAAGAAATGACGACAATGATAATCTTAGTAGTATTAGCAGTAGTGAAAATGGTTATTTTCGGCGAAGTGCTTGCCTGTGTATTGAATACAATTAATTCGATCGCAGGTGGTAACGGAGGCTGGTATGTAGCCTATAATAGTCAGTACTACGGTTGGTTTAGCGTTATTGCTTTGATAGCAGTGTTTATGATGTTTATAATCGAAAGGAGGGTCCTAACAAGGACTCCTCTTTTTTAATGTAATCTTTTATTGTCCAATAACAAGATATGAAACAAAAGACTTATATCTATGGAATATGTCGGTTACAATAATCATGCGCGCGAAATTTACAAGGCCTTATGTGAAGAGAAGTATAGTGCTTCTTTTCTTTTTTCATGAAAGGAGATTTAAATGGGCGATGTAACAAGAACCAAGCTGTCAAGGAAAAATTCTTACTACTTGGAAAAACACAGGTACTTAGAGCTTAAGAACTTCTGTCTCCAGTACGATGTGTGGCAGAAGGCTCATGATGCACTTCTTGGGCTTAAGTCAAGACCAGCAGACTTACTTATTTTTTCAGAAAACATTCCTGATCCAACAGCAAGGTGTGCGGAGGCTATCGCAAGATACTCTGCATGGATGGATCTTGTACGGAAAGCAGCAATAACCACTGATAAGGATTTGGCAGATTATATTTTTAAAGGAGTAACTGAAGGAAAAAGTTACGATGTGTTATGTGCAAAGGAGAGGATTCCTTGTTGCAGAGAAAAATATTATGAGCTTTATCGAAAGTTTTTCTGGATTTTAAGTCAATTAAGGGATTAACTTCGCAAAATTTACATACTCCTTTATGAACAGACGACAATAGTTTAGAAAGGAGTAAAGATATGCTAGAACTGATATTTGTGTTCTCGATGGTAATCATACTTTACGTAAACTGGATGGCAGTAAATCTGATCATTCGGGCAGTAAAGATGATCACTGATGGAATTAAAAAGACAGGAGAAGTAGCAGCAGATAAGATTAAGCGTTGTGCGGATGTTATTAGGAGTTAAAGAGGAAGGGCTCTTGTGATATTTACAAGGGCTCTTTTCTTTTTGAAGAGAAAAAGGAGAAAGTTATGAGTGAAGAGACTATTGCGGTAATTATATTTTTAAGAGTATTTATCATAATACTTTCGCTTTTAACTCTATTGATATTAAAGTTGACCCGTTTTCCAAACAAATATCCGTTTGAGGTTGGCGAACTAATTATTTGCGAAGATGAGAAAAATATTCCATATTTTTATTTACAGATAAATGAAAAAGATCTTAAGAAAATACAAGAGATGAGTAAAGTATCTCTTAAAGTTACTACGCAAAAACTGCAAGTTCTTTAATGGAATAAATATATTTCGTCTGAAAGGAGGAGAAAAATGGACGAAAACATTAGAAATGCTTTAGGAGATGAAGTGTTGGCTGAAATCTTAAAACTCGATGAACTCGAGGTGGGATCAGAGGAGAAGGTCAGGGCAATTGACGGAGTATGTAAGCTTTATAAGTTGGGGCTTGAGGAAAGTAAACAGGATAACGAGATCGAAGCTCAATTTGCTAAGTTAAATAACGAGGCGATAGAGCAAAGATCAAGTAAAATCTGGAATGGAGTCAAGTACGGCTTAGAAGCTGCGGCTATCGTTATACCCGCGGCTGTATCCCTGATCTTTATGAAGAAGGGATTTAAGTTTGAGGAAACGGGGTCATATACATCAACGACGTTTCGAAATATGTTTAGTAATTTCAAACCCAAAAAGTAGAGATATATTTATTCCAACTGGAGGGGTCTTGTATTACAAGGCCTCTTATTTTTTTCGCGAAATTTACAAACCTTCTTATAGAAAGGAGGATTTACTATGGAACTTATAGAAATGTTGAATAAGTACTGGGAAACTCACGAGGCTAAAACCTATCCAGGAGAAAATGGAAAATGGTTTGATGAGAACGATGATGAGGATGGAAGAAATCTTGTTGAGATTTTATTGAAAGAACTTTTCATAGGATCAACTTGGAATCTGGAAACTAAATCTGAACTTCAGAAAGCCGGTTACCGTTGTTGGATAGGCGATGGAGATAGTTTCGGAATTCTGGTAGCTTGCATTACTAAAGATGGTAAATCACTAGTAATAGGTTAGAACATTTAATAGCTCTCATTACGAGGGCTATTATTTTTTACGCAATAAATGCACACTCTTATATGCAGTAGTAACTATTTATATATTTATATTTTAATAGGAGGTGAATCATGAAAATTAAAGAATGGACAGAGAAGCATCCGAAATTGGTTAACGGAGTAAAAATCGGAGCAGCTATTATTGGAGGTTATGTTCTTGGGAGAAAAGTAACAGAGATTTACACGGGAATAGGTTTTAATGCTATGGTAAACAATGGTTTTATTGCTCTTACAAAACCGGAAATGGATGTAGAGTCTATTCCCATTGAGGAATGGTTAAAGTTAAAGAAAAGTTAGACTGCAAATTTAATAGCTCTCATTACGAGGGCTATTATTTTTTTCTTACGCAATAAATACATACTCTTATATGCAGTAGTAACTATTAATACATTTATATTTTAACAGGAGGTATAAAATGGAAAAGAAGGAAAGAAAATCTGAATTGGAGAAATTATTAGTGCTGTTTCTTGGGCATTGCTGCAGATCAGGAGCAAGTGTCGAAGATTTGGAGGTCATTAAAGCTACTATCCGGTTATTAGATCACTATCCGTTTTCAAAGAATGATTATATGTAATAGTTATAGCATAAGTTAAAGGAGCTCCTAACAAGGGCTCTTTTTTTTACGCGAAAAATACATATTCTTATATGCAGTAGATAACTTATATTTGAAAGGAGAAAAAAATATGGAAGACGTATTAGCAAAAGGATGGAGTTTATTAGCAGATGTTGAAGTAAGAATTTTAAAAGAAGACGACCCTAATAAACTTAAAGAGTTAAGGCAAGAACGTTTATTTATAATAAATATCCTGAGAATATTAAGTGGGAAACAAAGATTAGAGTCCTAACAAGGGCTCCATTTTTTATTACGCGAAAAATACATATTCTTATATGCAGTAGATAACTTATATTTGAAAGGAGAAAAAAATGGGTAAAGTAGACAAAATGTGCAGTATAGCAAAAGCAATTAGTACGGTATTTTTTCAAGAAGGATTTGATAGGGAAACGGGAAGACATGGGTTGGAATACTGGAATGTCGAAGAAAAAGACCTTCATGAGCATTGTAGATCTTGCAAAATAGAGAGTATTGAGGATCATCGCTCATATAACTTGAATACAGTTAAGGGCAATGATTCTTGGTATTTAAGATTATTTGTAGTGATTTATGATGAATTCGAGGAATTTTCGGATATAAAAGTAAAACTTATGATTCAGATAAATCCGAAAAGACTGTGCTGGGAAGAAATATCTAGATGCATGAAGTTAATTTACGAAGAAATGTAATTTATCAAGCTCAAGGAGCTCTTAAACAAGGGCTCCATTTTTTTCTTACGCAACAAATACATACTCTTATATGCAGTAGTAACTATTTATATTTTAACAGGAGGTGAAAAAATGAAAATTAAAGAATGGACAGAGAAGCATCCGAAATTGGTTAACGGAGTAAAAATCGGAGCAGCTATCATTGGGGGTTATATTCTCGGAAAAAAAATAACAGAATTTTACACGGGAATAGGTTTTAATGCTATGGTAAACAATGGTTTTATTGCTCTTACAAAGCCGGAAATGAATGCGGAGTCCATTCCTATCGAGGAATGGTTAAAGTTAAAGAAAATGTAACTGCAAATTTAATAGCTCTCATTACGAGGGCTATTATTTTTTCTTCGAGGACTACTATGCGTTATTATTTTGAAAAGCCTACACTTTATTCTACAATGTTTGGAAAAACTTATAACTGTGATCACCCTATTTATAATTCTTGCACTTTATATTTGATAGGTGATAAAGGTCTTGCTGTAATTGAGCAGCGTTTTGACCAAACTACAAAACATACTTACTGGAGTGAAATAGATGAATGGATTGTAGATAAGTTATATTTAAACAAGCATTTTAGAGCATATTTTGAAAAATTCTCAGGAGTAAAATCTGAGAAAGGCTTTTATCCAACCGTAACGCTTCGTCAAATTATGTGGGCTCTAAAGATGAAACCTATAAAAAGGAAGGTATGGGAGACAGCATTTGATCACGCGCCAATATAGGAGATAAAATCATGAAAATAGTTATTGATATTCCTATCGATCAATATAATGAAATTGTGTATAACGATATTGAAAAATTAAGAGAATACGTTAGAAATGGGACAATATTAGGAGTATCTAAGCAAATTGAAGTAATGATAGATTTTGCAAATCCGAATTTAAAAGCCGTAGACCATATTGAAGATTTTAAAATGGCAATTCAGAACTACACAAGAAATATACTATTAAATCAAGGAATAGAAATTAGTGACCCGTATGTTGAACGCAGCAAGATGTTTGTAAAACTTGAAATTCCAACTGATATTTATGACGAATTTAAAGCTTGTCATAAATTGAAAAGTATTTCTCGTTTTTTATTAAAAATGGATAACAGGGATTATTCAAAATATAGATTTAAAAATCGGTTATTAGATTTTCTACCTTTGAAAGGCATTTCTAAAGAATACTATTTTAATGTACTTCATAAAACATTATAAAATCATGCGCCAATTTTATAAGCTCCTTTATGACTGATAATATTTCTTAAGATAAAGAAAGGAGAAAGAAAAATGAAAAAAATGTATTATTTGGTGTCAATGGTAACGTATTATGATTTAAGTTTAGAAGAATTGACAAAGATCCTACAAAAAATAGAAAGTATTGATAACTATGTAGCCGATGTTAAAGAAATTGGTCGTTGTATCGATGAAGATGGATTCTTTGAAGGAGCTTATTATATCAAAATTGAATCATCGTGCGGATTTAATGAACCTGATAATAAGGCATTTGAAAGTTTGGTTTCGGATCTTAAGACAGTCGTTCGGTCAATAGAAGAGGAGTCCTAACAAGGGCTCCTAATTTTTACGCTAAATTTACAAGCACTTATATGGAAAAGATATGTGGCAGTAATGAGTTGTAGGAGAATGCCCTACCACCTGCGATGGTGTCATATAAGAACTAAGACTGGGCGACTCCCAGGCAGGAAATGAACTGTATAAGACCACAGATTCTTTTCCTTTTCTTCGCAAAATATACAAGTACTTATATGAAACTAATGTGCTTTATTATTTCGAAAGGAGAATTATATGTATATTTATGACTTTATTTCTTATGAAAGGAAATATGCTGGATTAAGCTTCAAAGAACTTGAATATTTCCTTGAAAAAATGGAAACCGTGGATTCGATGACGATGCGAGTAATAGAAATAGCTCGAGACGAAGACGAATACGGGAATTTTGAAGGAACTTATACACTCAAGGTCGGAATTCAGATTGGTTGCGGCATATGGAATGATAAGGAGAAAGGAAATGAACGAATAGTAAACAGATTTGAAGAATTTCTTGAAGAAATGAGAAACACACTTGAATCAACTTTGGAGCCCTAACAAGGGCTCCTAGTTTTCTTTTGCAAAATTTGCAAAAAAAGGAGAATAAAAATGTATGACTATCAAAAATATCTTGCACCACCACCTAAGCCAGTTGGAGGATATTCGTCTGAAAAAATTTCCAAAGACGAATTAGAAAAAATAATAAACAAACAATTAGATAGTTGCATGGAAATACTTTTTGGAGATGATTCGGAATATAGATATAATAACTGCTTGAAAGATTGTAAAAAGTAGATTTTGAATAATCTTCGCGAGGAATACATATCTTCTTATAGAAAGGAGGTGCTTATGGGATATTTTAAAATGAAATATGAACAATTTCTGATGAGGTTATTTAACAAGATACTTAAGATCATGGAAAAGAATCCAAATTTAGAGTGGTATCCGAAATTTGCTATTGGAGCGGATTACGATATTCACAGATTGGAAATAAAACTCGATCAAGCAGAGTATCATTTGATAGACCGAGATCAGAAAATCATAATTTTAGAAGAAAAGATTGAGCAACTTGAACAAAAACTTGAGGAGTCCTAACAAGGGCTCCTAATTTTTACGCTAAATTTACAAGGGGTATTGTGAAAGGAGGTAATAAAATGAAATTTAAGCAGGGTTGGATTATGAACAACGAAACAGGAGAAAAGGTTTGGATTTATGCCAAATCGGCTCTTCCGGCTCATGTGAAAGACTTGATTATAGGAGGAACAGCAATACTTGCAGGAATTGCATATATTGCGTGGAAGTCCTTTGATCATGGTGCTCATAGGTACGAGATGGGAGAGTTTGAGGTATTGGAAAAGATGGGCCTTATCTCGGCAAATAAGGACGATGTGAAGATTCAAACGCCAGCAACTCATTTTAGTCCGAACAAATAGTTTAAGTAATAACCCTGTGTAGAAATACATGGGGTTTTATTTTTTCTTTCGCGAAATTTACAAGTGCTTATATGAAAGATAGTTTAACGGTAAAACACCAGTAGATGACTGGAGTTATAGGTTCAAATCCTATTCTTTTTTCTTCTCTTCCCTTGTGTGTAACTTACAAAATTATATTTATTCTAACGAAAGGAGGATCTAAATGAAACGAGAGGAGTATGGGGATGTGTGTGCGTATTTAAACGAAAGGGGGATTAAAACAGAATTAGTTGAAGTTTCAAAGAACAACAAAGTTAAGCTGCACGGAATAAGACTTGGGGATGAGGTTTATCAGCCGGTAGTTTATTTGGAGCACATCAATTCAAAAGAAGAGGGTTATGAAATAGCTAAAAATGCACTAAAAGAAGGAGAAGAGTATACGGAGCAGTATGAAGATTTTATAAGGCATGTAAGTGATTATAGCTATGTAAAATCACATCTTGCAATTAAACTTACCAGTGATCCTTTAGACGAGTGGGTATCTGAAGTAGCATTTTGTGATATTTTCAAAGTTCCTTACATTGCTTTAAGCAGTGAACTTGGACAGGCATCTGTAACGATTACAAAGTCTATGCTTGATATTTGGGATGTAGATAGCAATACACTTTTTACGGATGCCTTAGAAAATACTAAAAAAATATTTCCGGCTAAGATCATGAGTCTTCTTGATGTAATGAGAGAGATTGATCCAGAAATTGGTATTGTTCAAGAAGATTCCATTCCTTTAATGGTTGTAACAAATGAAACAAAACTTCAAGGAGCATCAGCTATTCTTTATGCTGATAATTTGCCGGGCGAATTTATTATGTTTCCAAGTAGTGTGCATGAGGTACTTTATATTTCTGAAGGGATTGAGGAAATAATAAATGCTGAACGGGCAAACAATCTCGTAAAAGAAGTTAATACTACAATTCCTCCTACTGATATTTTATCAAATAGGGCTTATTACTATAAGAAAGGAGAATGGAACTATATATGAATTTACTTGGAAGTTTAAAAAGACATGCTCCAACCGCACTTAGTATTTTATCAGTTGTCGGGATGGTTGCAACTGTCGTAACTGCTGTTAAAGCAACACCAAAGGCTCTTGAAATTATTGAAAAGGAGGAAGTAGATAAGCCTATTGATATTGTAAAGGCCACATGGAAGTGCTTTGTTCCATCTGCAATACTTGCTGCCGGTACAACGCTTTGTATATTTGGAAGTAATTTCCTTAATAAAAAGCAGCAACTTAATTTGGCAGGAATCTATGCTATTACTGATACTTTAAGAAAGCAAAAATTTAGTACCCACAAAGCATATTCTGGAGATAAGTATGATCCAGAGTCCGATACACCAGCAAGGATGGTTAGAGAATCATGTGATTATTGCCAGACAGGTATAGATTTTCCGGATGAAAAAGTTTTGTGGTATGACGAGATTTCTGGACAAACTTTTGAGAGATATGAAAGAGAGGTGATGGAAGCTGAGTATCATTTAAACAGAAACATTGTTCAAAGAGGATATGCACCTCTTAATGAATTCTATGAATTCTTAGGACTTGATTGGTGTCCTAAAGGTGATGAACTTGGGTGGGATTTAAGCAGCGGTTTGTATTGGATTGACTTTGAGCATAAGCTTATAAATAGTGATGATGGAGGTCGTCCTATTTATGAAATTGTAATGGTGTTTCCACCAGATGATAACTATATGGAGAATTGGGATTGGCCACATTATGATGAATGATATTTCGCAAAATTTACAAAGCCTGTAGTGAAAGGAGGTGATACTTTTGAAATTCGATTTTGATAAGTTAAAATTATTAGCAATTGCGTCATCTGCATTAGCACTTGTATCAACATTATTTAGTAGCTATGTGGACGATGCAAAAACAGAGAAACTTATTGATGAGAAGATTGACGAAAGACTTGCCGATCTTCAAGAAAACAAAACGGAGGAGTCCTAACAAGGGCTCCTTTATTTTTCAAGGAGGTTAGTAGTGAAATTAAGTGATTTAGAAAGGAGGTATGCCGAGAACGACGCAGTACTTCTAATCAGACTTAAAAACGAAATAGATAATTCTAAACTTTGTAAGAATGATATTTTTTTGCAAAGATCCTATTATCGTTTTGCAATTGATGGAATATTAAATGACTTTAGAGAAACTGATTTACCAATGAGGGAGGTGGTAGAAAACTATCGTAACAAAATGGATAAGTATGCTTGTGAAGCTCCAGAAAAAACGAAACTTATATTTTCTATTTGTTATGATGCTGCGACTTGGATACTTGATAATTTGCTTATCTAAGGAGGCGTAAATGAAATTTGAATTAGGAAAAACCGGGAGAAATCTTCTATTTATATTTAAGAAGCATTCTCCTGAGATTCTAACCGGTGTTGGAATTGCTGGAATGGTATCTACGACAATTCTAGCCGTTAGAGCAACACCAAAAGCTTTGGTATTGCTTGAAAAAAGAAAGGAGGAAAAAAATAAAGAAAAACTAGATACTATTGATATTGTAAAAGCAGCTTACAAACCATTTATACCTGTAGTTGTTACCGGAGCATTATCTATAACCTGTCTTGTAGGTGGAGCAAGTATTAATGCAAGAAGAAATGCAGCACTTCTTACAGCTTATACTTTGGCCGAAAATGGAATTAAGGAGTACAAGGATAAGGTTGTAGAGGTTGTAGGAGAAAAAAAAGAAAAGCAGATCAGAGATGAGATTGATAAGGATAAGCTAGAAGCTCATCCTATAAAGTCAACTGAAGTGATCATAGCATCTGGTGATACTTTATGTTTTGATACGATAACTTCAAGATATTTTATGTCAGATATTGAGAAGTTAAGAAGAGCTGAAAACAACTTAAATAGGCAGCTCATGTATGAAATGTATGTCTCTCTTAATGATTATTATGGAGAAATTGGACTTCCGAGCTGCGATATTGGTGATGATCTTGGGTGGAATGCAAATAAGGGAATGATTGAGCTTAATTTCTCTTCAAGAATTGCAGATGATGGAAGACCTTGCCTTGTTGTAAGTTTTAGAGTTGAGCCAAGGTATGACTTTAGGGAGCTTTATTAAAGAATTTGTGGGTACGCGAAATTTACAAACACTTTAATGAGGAGACTTATCAACGCTTCCAATAGAAAGGAGAATCTAAAATGGAAGAAAACAGATATGACTTAGAAACTCAGAACAATGAAGTTGAGACAGCTGTCCAGAATAATGGACTTGGTGAAGCTTTGATTCTTGGAGTTGGTGTAATAGTCGGTGCAGCAGGTCACTGGCTTTACGGCAAAGCCAAGAAAAAATGGCAGGAGCACAAGGAGAAAAAGGCAGCTCTCGCTGAGAGACCTGAGGTAATTGAAGGTGAAGTAACTGAAGTTGAAGATGACGAAACAGAAGCTTGATAGCTAACCTCCTCACATAAAGAGTTGGGCTCTCATTACGAGGGCTCTTCTCTTTTTTATTTGAAATTTATGAAAGGAGAAATGGGATGAAAAGACTGGGATATTTTCTACTTGGGGTAATTTCTGGGTTTTTAAGTGTGGCTATTATTATAAGAAAGATTTGGAAAATAATTTCTAGATCGCCTTTAATTTTTGGTGAGTTTGCAAGAGCATTTAAAGAAATAATTTATGCTCTGCTTTTTGGTGAGAAATATCATCCAAGATATGCATATAGAGGGCCTATTACTTATTACAAACCTTATAAGAAAAGAGAAATACTTGAAGCAGTATTTAAAACAAAAAGAGAGGCGGAAGAAGTAATTGAAAAATTAAAAGATGCCTACAAAGAATATAACCATATTACAATATACGATTTCTATAAAGCAAGTGGTAATATCAACACACCAGATCCAGAAGATTTTGACAAAGGTTGGTATTTAGAAGACTTAGAAAGTATAGAAATTAGAAGACCCGAGAAAAAGAACGGTATATGGACTCTACAAATGCCTGAATGGAGGTACTTGAAATGAATGGAAGAGTAGCTTGGTATAAAAAATACATTGACAATAGTTTTATAAAAGGAATGGCTTTCCAGACAAATCCGACGACTGGAGAAATTTGGTTTGAGAGTGATATTTCAGAATCTAAAGGAGGATTAGCAGATTGGGTAGCATCAGACAGACTTATATTTAAAGATCCTGAAGAGGGCAGTAAAAATGAATAGATATTCTTATAATGGACCGGTTAAAGAGTTTGATAGAATTATCAGCTTAGGTTGGAGTGGTGAAACTTTCGCCAAGTCAGAAAAGAAAGCCAGAAATAATTTAGCTTTTCAGTATAAGAGATCTCACGGAAGATCAGCGTCATCTAAGATTTCTTTACCTGGAAAACTTGTTAAGGAGGGGTGATGGAAAATTATGCATCAAATTCCAATAAATCAAAAAAGGAGGAAGTAAGCAAGCCTAAAATCGAAAAAATTGTATCAGGGGGTGTAAAAGAAAAAAAGAAAAACTCAATTGAGAAGTTTAAAGATGTATTAATCCAGGAAGATGCAAAAAAGGTTAAGAGTTATATTTTCATGGATGTGCTCGTACCTGCTTTAAAGAAGGCGATTTCTGATATCGTCTCAAACGGCATTAACATGATTCTTTATGGCGAAGGAGGAAGACCAAAAAATGGTGGATCATCTTATATAGGATCCAGCAAGGTTAGTTACTCCGGATATTACACCAAAAAAGAAGAACCTAGAGCATCTTCTAAAACTGGATCGGATGATTACAGAGAACTTATATTTGATAATAAGTCAGAAGCAGAGATTGTGCTTTCTCACTTAGAGGAACTTATAAGTGTCTATAAGGTGGCTTCTGTTGCAGACTTATATGATCTTGTAGGTCTTGCTGGAAGATTTACTGATAATAAATATGGCTGGACAGATGTCTCAAGTGCGAGGGTTATATCTGTACCAGATGGCTATATGCTTAAAATGCCTAGAGCCTTACCAATCGATTAAGCCTTCGCAAAATATGCAAACTCCTTTATGACAATAGTGTCGTTTTGAAAGGAGAAGAAAAATGATTTGGTTGATGATTGGATATTTAGGTTTAATATTGGGCCTTATAACTCTTTATGGCGCAGTAACAGTAATGCGTATCATAAATGATATAAGGGAAGATGAGGGCAAAGAAAGAATCACAATCAGGAATTTCATTGATTCCTGGGGAACTATGCTATTTGAAGATGAGGAGCTCTAACAAGGGCTCCTATTTTTCTTTTGATATTTAGAAAGGAGAATCATGACTAGAGCAGAAATTTTAGACGAAGCAAAAAAATGTGTTTGCGGTAAAAGAGAACAGGATTACGGATCTCCCGAAGATAATTTTAAAGTTATTGCGGATCTCTGGAGCGCTTATTATGGTGCTAAGTTTACATCTCTTGATGTTGCAATGATGATGAGTTTACTAAAAATTGCAAGGGTCAAATCGGGAGGTGGAACAGGAGATAGTTTCGTTGATCTTGCAGGGTATGCAGCATGTGGTGGGGAGATTAAGACTACAAAGAAAACCAATGATGATATTTGTAAAGATGCAATGGAGTTTATAAAAAAGGGCAAGCGGGTATCAAAACTTAAAGAAATTGTTGAGAATGAAAAGAAAGCCGGCAGTGATCCTAAAAAAAGAAAAGATATTTTCGAGGAACTTGACGAATTTGCAAAAATGGTATTTGGGGATGTTGTAAATTTTGATAATGAGAAAGGAGAAGAGTAATGAACCTTGGAATAATTGTAAATAATATGAAATTTACCTTAAAGAAGCACTCTCCGGAGATCATGCTTATTGGCGGTATTGTTGGAGTAGTTGGTGCAGCTGTAATGGCTTGCAAGGCTACAACGAAAGTCGAAAAAATTCTTGCAGATAAAAACGAGAAATTAGATCTGATAAGAGAGCATGATATTTCTGAGGAATATACCGAAGAAGATCAGAAGAAAGATACAACTATTGTCTATACACAGACAGCTGTTGAGATGGTAAAACTTTATGCTCCTTCTGTAATTCTTGGCGCAGCTTCTATTATGTCTATCCTTGCTTCTCATGGCGTATTAAAGCAGAGAAATGCAGCACTGGCAGCGGCTTATGCAGCAGTTGATAAATCCTTTAAAGACTATAGAGCTCGCGTTATTGACAGGTTTGGTAAGGGGGTTGATCAGCAGCTTAAATACGGACTTAAAGCCGAAGAAGTTGAAGAGACTACTACCGATTCTAAGGGTAAGGAAAAGACTGTAAAGAAAGATATTTATGTCTCTGATGGTATCGAGAGTGGATATGTAAAGTATTTCACAAAAACTAATCCTTATTGGGATAACGATCCAAATAGAAGAGAAATCTTCTTAAAAGCCCAGCAAAATTATGCAAATGATAAGTTAAGGGTTTATGGTCACTTGACCTTAAATGAAGTCTATCAAATGCTTGGATTTACAGATACTAAGGCCGGCATGGTTGTTGGCTGGATCTATGATAAGACTAATGATGTAGGCGATAACTATGTTGAGTTTGATATTAAGGAAGTTCATATCCCTAATGAATTCGGCTCTCATAACCTTGCGTATGCGATAGATTTCAATGTCGATGGGAATATTTATGATAGGATGTAATAATAACAGGCGAGGATATTATATTTTTATGTATTGGACTAGGAATAGGTTTTTTATTGTTCCTGCTATTCTTCTTTTAACAATATTTATATTTCCAGTCCATGCAGAAGAAGAGATAGCAGAAATCGAAGAAGACATTTATATTTTATCAGAAGAGGGTAAAAACCTAGAAGATAGTATTTCACTTAAGGAAACTGATATTTTAGATGACTTTGACGAAATAATTTTAGCTACTCAAGATGAAGAAACAGAAGAAGTAGAAGAACCAGAATTTGAACTCACAGAAGATGAAGCAAAGTTAATTGCACAAATTACCTGGAACGAATCAGGTAACCAATCAGAGCTTGGAAAAAGACTTGTAATAGATACTGTTCTAAATAGGGTTGAACACTCAAAATTTCCCGATAGTGTATCTAGTGTTATTCACCAGCCAAATCAATACTCCGATCATTCATCAAAAGTTCACGATGATATTTTAGAACTTGTGTATGATGAAGCTATTGAGAGAACAAACACAGAAGTTATATTTTTCCAATGCAAAAGTCATAGTAGTTACGGAGAGCCTCTTCTAGTTGAAGGGGCTCATTATTTTAATTCTTTAAAGGAGGCATGTGATGAATAAACTATTTAATGCTCTTGTCTCTTACACATTATCTGCATTATCTGGAGTCTGCTTTGTTACAGGACTTCATATGTTGCTTGCAAAGGAGAAGTGATGGGAGGAGATATGGGAAATGTAGAAGATATTGTATCAATCTTAGATTTTACACTTGATACTAAAAGAAAACGGCATATCGTCGGAGGAATTCTTCTATCTATCTCGTTTCTCTTTGGAGGATTGGCACTTACGGCTATGACTCTTGGTAGTTCTTCAGAGGAGGATAAAAAGCATGACAGGTAGAGAAATTATATTTTTAAGCCTTGGTGCAGGAATAGGATTTGCTGCAGGGTGGTGGAGTCTTAAAACGCATTATGAAGAAAAATACCAGGAAGAAATTACGTCAGTACGAGAAGCTCTAAGAGAAGATAAAGAAAAAGATATTACTGAGAATAAAACAGAAGAAGTAGTACCTGAGTATAAACAAATCACTAGAGAAAAGCCTGATATTATGGAGTATGCATCAAAACTTGCGGAGCTTAGATATACGAGTAATAAAGGATCGGAAGATATAAGAATTCCTTTATCTGTTCGTGTAATTTCTCCAGAAGAGTTTCGTGAGATTGATGATTATGAAACAATCACGCTTACCTACTATAAAGGAGATGATACTCTAGCTGATGAACTTGGTGAAGTAGTAGACGAAGATATTGTAGGGGATGCTTTGGATCATTTCGGTGAATATGAAGATGACTGCGTGCATTGCAGAGACGACGAGAAGAAGTGCTATTACGAAATTCTTCTTGATTTGAGATCATACGGAGATTTAAAGCATCCTGAACTGGAGGGATGATGAGTAATGCAATTAAGAAAAACTATTTTTCGTGGATTTGCAACTTAATTCACGATAAAAAGCACAAAAACTATAAGAAACTCTTAAATCATCTGTTTAATATTCCATTCCATTATATTTTGCCAATGGATGATAACAGATACGCTGATGGGATCGATCTAAGATACCATTATTCTTACGAGCAGAGTGTCGATCAGCGAGAAATGGAATACTACTTTGGAGCTGATCAATGTAGTGTTCTTGAAATGATGGTAGCACTTGCAAGAAGATGTGAGAACATAATGGATGATCCTGATATTGGCAATAGAACTCCCAACTGGTTTTGGGATATGATCAGCAATCTTGGTCTTATTACAATGACCGATGATAATTATGATGAAACTTATGTTGACGAAGCTTTACAGAGATTTATGGATAGGAAATATGAGAAAAATGGTAAAGGTGGTTTGTTTATTGTAAGAAATAAGAAGCATGTTGATATGAGGCAAGTTGAAATTTGGTATCAAGCAATGTGGTATCTAAATGACTTTACTTAAAAAGGAGAATGGCAGATATGAGAGATATTTTAGTTATTGATATCGGTAAGGAACTTTCAACGCTTTACTCAAAGTATGTGAGAGTAAATTCTAAAACTAATCTACTTATATTTGTAGGGATTATGGCCGGTGCAGCAATTCGTCAAAAGTTAAAAAAGATGGACGAGCAGATTTTAGCTTCAGTCGATCTTAATAATTTATACGACTTAAATAAAAGAATTGCTGCGCTTGAAGAGGAAATTAGTACACTTAAAGAATCAAAGAAAAGAACAACAGTTAAAAAGGAGTAAACTACTATGGTAGACTTTCTAAAAATCGCAACACGCTCAACAAAAAAAGGCGTAACGGAGGTCTACCCGAAGTTCGTAATTAAAAACCCCAGTAGTGACTTGATGATTCGCGGTGGTGATTTTTATGCAGTATGGATCGAAAAAGATAATCTTTGGTCTACAAGTGAACAAGATTTAATAAACCTTGTGGATAATGAACTTGATACATTTGCCGCTAAAAGTTACAGTCACTTAATGGGAACTGATGCATTAAGTGTGTTGCACATGTGGGATGCGGAGTCTGGCTTAATTGATAAGTGGCATAAATTTTGCCAAAAACAAATGCGAGACTCCTACCACATGCTAGACGAAAAACTTATATTTTCAAATATGGAAACAACTAAGAGTGATTATGCTTCTAAAAAATTAGCATATGCTCTTAAAGAAGGGGAGATGGAAGCTTATGAAAAGCTAATCAGCACTTTATATTTACCAGAAGAAAGGCATAAGATTGAATGGGCTATTGGATCAATCGTTAGCGGGGATTCTAAGAAAATTCAGAAATTCTCAGTTCTTTACGGAGATCCAGGATCAGGAAAGGGCACTATCTTAAAGATTATTGCAAAGTTGTTTGATGGGTATTGCACAACTTTCGATGCAAAGTCTTTAGGATCAAGTGCCCATATGTTTGCTCTTGAAGCGTTTTCCTCAAATCCTCTTGTAGCAATTCAGGAAGATGGAAATCTATCTAAAATTGAGGATAACACTAGACTTAATAGCCTTGTATCCCACGAGATGATGACTGTTAATGAGAAGTATCAGCATGCTTATTCAAATAAATTTAAGTGCTATCTCTTTATGGGAACAAATGAACCTGTAAAGATTACTAATGCAAAATCTGGGCTTTTAAGAAGGCTTATTGATATTTCTCCATCTGGAAATAAAGTTCCTACTAGAGAATATAACAGATTAGTTAAACAAATCGATTTTGAGCTTGGGGCTATTGCAAAACATTGTCTTGATATTTATGAGGAAGATCCAGACTTTTACAACGGTTACATTCCGATGAACATGATGGAAGCTTCTAATGACTTCTTTAATTTCATCACCGATAGCTATTTTGATTTGAAAGAAGGTGATGGGATTGTCCTTACTAAGGCTTGGGATATTTACAAAAACTATTGTGAATTTGCAAAGGTAAGTTACCCGATGAGCTATAGGTCGTTTAAGGAGGAGCTTAAAAATTACTACGATCATGTTGAAGAGCGGTATGTACTTCCAGATGGTACAAGGGTTAGAAATTATTATGTGGGGTTTAAAGATGAGAAAGTTGATAAATCTAAAAATAACTCACATGAAAAAACGGGTGAGGGGGAAGTAAGTTGGCTTTCATTTAAGGAGCAGGACTCACTTCTTGATAAGGCACTTTCAGATATGCCTGCTCAGTATGCTGTAGAAATGGAGGATGGAAATTCAAGACCTGAAAAGAAATGGAGTAATTGTAAGACCACTCTTAAAGATCTTGACACGAAAAAACTTCATTATACAAAGACTCCTGCGAATTATATTTTTCTTGATTTTGATTTTAAGGATAAGGATGGTAATAAAGATTTTAAGAAAAACTTAAAAGAAGCTAGTAACTTTCCAAAGACTTATGCAGAACTATCAAAATCCGGAGGAGGGATTCACCTACATTATATTTATGATGGAGATGTAGATGATCTTGCAAATCATATAAGTAAAGATATCGAGATAAAAAAATGTACAGGGGATGCAGCACTTAGAAGAAAACTTACTAAGTGTAATGATATTCCTATTGCAACCATAAACTCGGGTTTACCGCTTAAGGAAAAGAAAGGAGAAAAGATGGTAAATGTCGAGGCGATAAAGTCTGAGAAAGCTTTACGAAGTTTAATTGAGAGGAATTTACGAAAAGAGATTCATCCTGGAACTAAACCTTCGATAGACTTTATCTATAAAATTATTGAAGAAGCATACGAGAGCGGTCTTAACTATGATATTTCAGATATGAGACAAGCTATCTTAACCTTTGCTATGAATTCAACAAATAAAGCCGACTACTGTGTAAAACTTGTAGGAAAAATGCACTTTAAATCGGATGAGGTAGCAGAGGTTAAAAATGAAGGAACTGATGACTTAGTCTTTTATGATATTGAGGTCTTTCCTAATCTTTTGCTTATTTGCTACAAGGTTCACGGAGAGGATAAGCCTATTGTAGATTTATTTAATCCTTCTCCAGAAGATATTGAGAAACTTGTGAAAAGTAAGCTTGTTGGGTTTAACTGCAGAAGATATGATAATCACATTATTTATGCAAGAATGATGGGATATTCTTTGGAACAATGCTATAAATTGTCAAAGAATATTATTGATCCAGATCCTGATGATCATACAAATTACTTTTTTAGTGAAGCTTATAATTTAAGCTATACAGATGTTTTTGACTTTTGTTCAAAAAAACAATCGCTTAAGAAATGGGAAATAGAACTTGGAATTCATCACCAGGAATTAGGTCTTCCTTGGAACAAACCAGTACCTAAGGAATTATGGAAAAAAGTTGCGTCATATTGTCATAATGATGTTTTGGCGACGGAAAAGGTGTTTGATAAAAATCATGGAGACTTTGTTGCCAGAGAGATTCTTGCCGATTTAGCAGGTGGAACAGTTAATGATACGACAAATACGCTTACTACAAGATTGATATTTGGTAGAGAAAAGAAACCTATTTTAGTATATACGGATCTTGCAACGGGTAAGCAATTTGAAGGGAGGTAGGGAATGATTAATGCTTTTCCTGGTTACGAGCATATTCCTGGACCTGAGAATAAAGGAAGGGGCCGTAACATGTTTCGAGGAGAAGATGTCGGCTTTGGGGGTTATGTGTATGGTGTTCCTGGAATGTATGGGCGAACTATAGTATTTGATGTAAAAAATATGCATGGCGCTAGTATTGTGAACATGAATGCATTTGGTAAATACACGAAGAGATTTGCAGATTTAAGAGAAGTAAGAAATTTAATAAAAACTAAACAATACGATAAAGCAAAGACTAAATTTGAAGGAAGACTCGTAAAGTATCTTGATGATGAAAAGCAGTCAAAAGCTTTATCAAACGCTCTTAAGCTAGCTATCAATAGTGTTTACGGGCTTACAAGCGCTACATTTGAGAATCCGATGAGGGATAGTAGAAATAGAAATAATATCGTCGCTCTTAGGGGAGCCTTGTTTATGATTACTTTACGAGACGAAGTAATAAAAAGAGGATTTAAAGTTATTTCTATTAAAACCGATTCTATAAAAATCGTAAATCCTTCAGATGATATTATTAAATTTGTTACAGATTTTGGACTTGAATATGGGTATGAGTTTGAGGTTGAAAATATATTTGAAAGAATTTGTCTTGTGAATAATTCAACCTTTATAGCTAAGTGTGCCGATGATGATCCGGAAACTCCTGGCAAATGGTTATCTAAAGCTGCCCAATTTCAAGTGCCATTCGTCTTTAAAACACTCTTTAGTCACGAGGATCTTACATTCAATGATTTCTGCGAAACTAAAGAAAGTAAAAAGGGTGATATTTATATTGACATGAATGAGAATCTTCCAAATGTAGAGAGGTTTGAGGAAGAACTCGCAAGGATAAGTACAATGTATGAAGAAGGAAAGCTTTCCGATACGACTTTTGAGAAAAGAAAGGCTGAACTTCTTCCAGAAATTGCAAAGGGCCACAATTATATTTTCGTAGGACGAGTTGGGCAATTTTGTCCTATAAAGCCTGGATGTGGTGGTGGAGGTTTATTTGCTTATAGAAATGGTACCTACAATGCAGTTCCAGGTACTAAGGGATATAGGTGGCTTGAAAGTGAGGTCGTAAAGGAACTTGGTAAAGAACAGGACATTGATATTTCTTATTATGAACGCCTAGCAGATGATGCGAAAGAAGCAATCGAGCAGTATGGATCATTTGAGAGATTTGTTTCAGATGAACCGCTTGATATTCCATTAGAGGATTTTATTAATGTGCCTATAGGAGTGGAAGAGGATGTGCCGTTTACTTAATTGATATTTATTACGCAAAATTTGCATCTCCTTATATGAAAGGAGGTAATAATATGAGAACAATTTTTAAAGAGGGTTATCACATGCTTGTAAATGGAATGGAGATGGATGATGCAGTAGAAAGTGCACATAAACCAGGATGGGCTTATGTTAAATTTTTAAATGAAGCTTATAGTGAGACCGATCTATCTAAAATTGAACAAGCTAGAATAGAATTACTAAAAGAATTATTTGATTTTAATAATATACAACTCGAATGGAATATGGAAGCTGTGAGGTGTCATGCACTTATTGATGAAATTGTGAAAAATCCTTTTGGGAAGTTGCTTGTAAATAAAGCATTGAAGAATTTGGAGTCCTAACAAGGGCTCCTATTGTTTTTATTATTCTTTTGTGAGAAATGTGAAGAACGAATAAGAAATGAAAAAGTGAGTGATATGGAGGAAGAATATGGTAGCAATTAAAGATATGGAAATGCCAAAGAATTGTGTAGAATGTAAATTATTTCATTTTTATTTTGATTTAGATAGTGTAATACATTATATTTGTAAATATAGAAATATGGAAATGTGTGGGGATTTGAAAAATAAAAGAAATGATTTTTGCCCTTTGATAGAAATAAGTAATACTTTGCATAGTATGTCCTTTGATAAAAGCGAGTGATTCTTCGCAAAATTTGCAAGCCTTCTTATAGAAAGGAGGTAGTAACTATGAATCAGAAAACTTATACTTACGATGAGGTCATTGAGTTTTTAGAAAAGGAATTACGTGCTAATCTATCAGCAGCTAAGGGTTATGCATATCTTGCAAATAAGAGCAAGCTAAACCTGCTGAAATCGTATTGGTACTATTCCAGATGTAAATTTTGGAGTGCAATGGCGAAAGGAGTAGTATTTACTATTTATAGGTTTAAAAAAGCTCAAAATAACATGGAGTCCTAACAAGGGCTCCTTTTATTTTTGTAAAGGAGAAAAATAAATGGCAATCAAAACATTACAGCAAGCGCCTTGCGAGGATTGTATCAGCAGACAGGCGGTGCTTGATAAAGCGGTTTACACGGAAACAGAAGAAGGATGGAGCGGAATGACAGTTGATGTCAAGGATATTGAATCGTTACCATCCGCCACACCACAACAGAAGATAGGGAAATGTAAGCATTGTAGATGGCAGAAGGATAGTGACGGAGTATATCGAAGAGGTGTTGGAACCGAAAGCCGATGCCCTATAAATCGCATAGAAGTTCTTGAAGGTAAGGGCTATTGTTACATGTTTGAGCCAAAGGAAAGTGAGGATAAGGAATGATAAAAACAGTATGTGATATTTGTGGTAAGGAAATGCCAACCGCAAAATCTATTGAGAATATTGAGAATATGAATTTTTGCATTTCGAGTCATGGGAGGATATGGGATATATGCGCTGAATGCCGAGTAAGCCTTAATAGATGGATGACTATACTCAAGGCAGAAAGTGAGGAATGATATGGCACTTGATGAAGCTATTAAACACGCAGAGGAAGCAGCGGAAGAGCAGGAGAAAGTGGCAGAATGGCTAAGAGATTATAAGCGTTTGCTAGAGCAGACAAGGTGGATTCCCATTAATGAGGGATTACCAAAAGAAAATAAGACTGTGATAGCCTCTACATTGTATGGTGTTTATCCCGAAGCCAGGTATACAAAAGAAAATGGTTGGGAATGGGCTTATGAATCTGGTGCGGACTATTGGAAAGAGCTTGAAGGGGTTGAGGCTTGGATGCGGTTACCGAAACCGTACAAGCAAGAAAAGTGAGGAAAGAAATGGCAAATAATATTTTTGAAAATCTGACAGACAAAGAACAGGACAAGCTGTGGATGTACATGATTTTTAACAAAGATAAGATTAAGGAAAAGATGGAGCAATGGGCTAAAGAAGCAGAAAAAGTTGGTATGACATTAACAGAATATATTGATGTTATTAATACAATGAATATGTGTAAAAATAGTACCAAATTATTAGAAGAAAGAATTGCAGAGCAAGGACTGATACAAGGTTATGAATGGCAATTCAAGGAATTAAATAAGTTGCCACCAGTCGCACCAAAGTATAGGATAGGGTATTGGGTTGAAGAAAATATAAATGAATGGAGTCGTAAAGTATTCTGTTCGGAATGTGGTTGCTCGCCACCCTTTGAACATGTTAGTAATGGCGATATTTATTCGGCAATCGGTTACGGAG